>Ga0209725_1000198_pt1 | contig 36923 bp, 38 predicted proteins | sample I18A1metaG_FD_184145 | JGI IMG/M metagenome (GOLD analysis project Ga0209725, IMG submission 184145) | Lake sediment bacterial and archeal communities from Gulf of Boni, Indonesia to study Microbial Dark Matter (Phase II) - ​I18A1 metaG... | ecosystem: Environmental > Aquatic > Freshwater > Lake...
ATTCATCCGGTGCGGCAGCTTGCACGGGCCGTGGCGAACTGACTATCAGAATATGCCTTGCAAAACATGTCGTGGACCTGATGCGGCAGGGATTGGCTGCAACAGATGCCTGTGCCGATGGAATCGGGAAGATCCTTCAATTGTATGATCTCCTGGGCGGCGGAGTGAATATATTAGCGATGAATAGAAGAGGCGATACTGGAGCAGCATCTATTGCCGCAGATGTTTTCTACTTCTATCAGGATGATTCTCTTTCAGAACCTGTGAAAAAGGCTTCGTTGCAAGTTAAGGTCTGATGGTTCACGCTTCCAGAGAGAAAGCCTACTATGCGCATTATGTGGCGCATCATTTCGATAGACGACGAACTTTTCTGAGGTTCCATCCGTCATTATGGCGAGTATTGACTGGAGTCTCAAGTATCAACGGAAGATTCTTTATCAGTTCATTGTGAAGGATGACTCTGAATCCTTTGTTTCCGATCTTTCCCAGACCGATGTGTTCATGGCGATCTATGCAGCTTCCGAGCTTGCCCTTGGAATCGTTCAAATGAACAACTTTCAATCGATCCAAACTTATCGTTGCGTCAAGTCTTCTGAGAGTTGCCTCCAGTTTCTGAGGTGTCCGCACGTCGTATCCTGCTGCAAATCCGTGGCATGTATCATAGCACACTCCAACACGGCTTCTCTGATCAATGCCGTCGATGATCTGCCGTATGTCTTCGAATGTTCCACCCATGCTGTTCTTGGTCCCCGCCGTATTCTCTAAGAGCAACTGCACATCATCTTGAGTCATTGAGAAAGCCTTGTTGCAGGCAGTCGATATCTGCCTGAATCCAACCTCCATGCCAGCGCCCATGTGACTCCCCAGATGGCTCACAACGAAGCGTATGCCCAGCTTCGCAGCACGATCAAGTTCAGCAACAAGTGTTTCAACGGACTTCCGATAGACATCATTATTGTGTGAAGCCAAATTCGGGAGATAGGGCATATGGCTAACCACGGGATCTATCTTAGATGCTTGGAGTTTTGAAACAAAGTTCTTGACTTCCTCTTCCCCTAAAGGCCTGAACTTCCACCCTCTAGGGTTACGGGTAAAGATTTGAAAGGTCTCGCATCCTCTTTCAACTGCTCTGTCGACTGCCCTATCTATCGACCCGGCTATTGAAAGGTGGGCTCCTATCTTCGTGCGGGATCAACCCCAACACCAGAAAGGAGACATGGGCGCTCAAAGAATTATCGCCACTGACCATGACCAGAGAACAAGCTTGGAGTAGCGCGCCCCACGGATGGGAGAAAACCAAATAGGCGTAGCCTGGCCAATGTGCAAGAAGGGTAGGTTACTTTGAAGCCTCGCGGAAAAGTGGAAGTTCTTCAACTCATACTGACAGCTGTCTTCGCCGCCCTCGTCGCAGCTGCGACCATGATAATTCGAATACCGATTCCAGCTACAACAGGCTACTTCAATATAGGGGACGCCATGATCTTCATCGCAGCTCTTCTCTTTGGACCAATCATAGGAGGAGTCGCAGGGGGATTCGGCTCAGCCATTGCCGACATTATCGGATATCCTCTATTCGCACCTTACACTCTTGTCATAAAGGGAGTTGAAGGGTGGCTCGTTGGGAAGCTCACCAGGAGAACCCTCAACTCAGATTGGATCGCGTGCGTCCTCGGCGGCTCGGAGATGGTACTAGGCTACTTGCTCGTGGAGGTCTTCCTGTTCGGTTTAGGAGCTGCTCTAGAAGAGCTGCCTTTCAACATCTTTCAAGTGGTTGCTGGAGTTGCGATAGGTCCAACAAGTGCACTGTTGCTTAGGAAGAGGTTGCCCTCAATCCTGACTGCCACAACTTAGAACCTTCGCCGAAGGGCCGTCCACAGATCGTCTGCCTCCGGCAGTGAAAGCCTCGCCTCGTGACCAGTTCTTTTCACAAGAATCCGCTTGGACCAAGATGGAAGCACTTCCCCTATTATAGTCGCCTGCACTCCTCGCCGCTCAAGACGAGAGACAATCGAATCAGCGCTCCTCTCCTCAGCAACCACTAGGAGAGAGCCGGAGCTCACCAATTTCAGTGGGTCAATTCCGAAAAAGCTACAAATCTTCTGAGTTTCCGGAGCCACCCTGATCGATTCCTCATAGACTCGAAAACCTGTCCTCGACGCGTTCGCCAGCTCATTCAGGCCTCCCGCAATGCCTCCCTCCGTGGGATCATGCATTGCCAGAACTGAACCACATTCAAAAGCCGTCATAGCATCTTCGACGACGCTGGTCATGTCGAAAAAAGCGACCGCCCTCCTGACGAACCCCTTGCCAAATGCTCTTGTCAACGGCGCCGCACGATCAGACGCCAGAATAGCAGTTCCTTCGACGCCAGCACCCTTGGTCAGTATTATCTTTCTTCCAGGCTTGGCATCGCTACAGGCTACATATCCGCGTGTGCTGACACGACCTGCTGCGCATCCTATGACTAGGGGATGATCGAGGCCTGGGGTGACCTCAGCGTGGCCTCCGACTATCGCCACGCCCAACTTTTTCGCCGCCTGTCCCGTTTGTCTACAGATCGTACGTAGAATCTTACTTCCCGACCCCTCAGGGAGCATTATGCAGGAAAGGAACCAAGTGGGCCTGACCCCCCTCGTAGCCACATCGTTTGTGGTCACACGAACAGAGAGCATCCCGATCCTACTAAGAGCTCCGCTTATTGGATCGCACGACAACGTCAACAGCTCCTTTCCCACCTTAACTATTGCCGCGTCCTCACCATGAGACGGACCGAGTATCACATCCGACCTCCGAGAACCCAGGTACTTGAAAACAACCTCGAAGAGAGCTTTAGGTGGAACCTTGCCCAGTGGGAACTTCCTGGTGTCCAAGTCACTTCGATCTCATTACCCGTTCGCATGGGGCTTTAAAACATCCCATTCTGCGTCCGCCCATCCTTCAGAGATTCGCAAAACCGCAGGTTCCCATGCGGTCATCAAGGCGACCGCCTATTAGACAAATGCCTTATCAAAGGATAGCAACAGGTTGTGGCACCGCCCGAGGCAGGCGAACGCTTGTGGCTTCAGAACAAACTGTTGCGAACAGCAGACTCAAAGCGAAGATTGAAAGTGAAATTCAAGATATGATTGACGAGCTGGAAGAGCAATCAAGAATATCGAGGAAAGAAGGCTTCGAAGGCTTAGAACATCACAGAAAAGAATGGTTTCAGAAAGGATACGAGCAGGGAAAGCTGACCAAACACAAGTATGGTATCACTGGCGTCGACATGAAAGCAGTCTACGAACAGTGTTGCGCCATAATCAAGGACGAAAAGGACAGAACCAGAATTCCCGAAATAACATTAGAGAAAGATGTTCTTGTCCTGCGGAGCCGAGCAGGGACATATTGCCCAACCTTGGAAGCTGTCAAACGAAAGACAGGATCGTACGTTCTTGGAAAAGGCATGCCGGAGCTCTGCCAGTTCTGCAAGAGAGCATGGTTTCATGGCGCCCTTCAAGCCGCCACCAGCAGAAGATTGGCTCACAAAAATGTTTCGTCGCGTATACGTGGAGATGTCGACTGCGTGGAAACCTTTTACCTGCAATAGCTGATGAGTTCCCCTTTTCATCAAGCTATTCTCGTACTTAGGAGCGCTACATGGCGAGCCGCAACGGAAAACGATCAGAGAAAGGCTGAGTCTGATCCCTCAAGCACTGCGTCTAGGTCGAGTATATGAGCAGGCGTTGATCCCGCTGAAACCTAGGGTGTCTATGAGCTTCAGTATCAACGAGGTCAGCGTGTCAGCTTGGTTGCCAAGGTCTTCTCTATGCTGCTCAGACGTTTCTCTATTCCGTCAAGCCTCGCCAGGATCTCTCTCAATAGTCTTTGGGTTTCATCTGGGGCGTAAGGGATTATCCTCTGCGGTTCGATCGGAGGTGGTATCGGAGTCGGCTCAAAAGGTTTCCTAAGCGGCAGCTTCTCTTCGAACGGTTTCCTCAATTTCTCTGATCGGACTGCCATCTGTACCGTTTTGGTTTAGAGCCTCGCGGGCATTATAGTTTTCCTTGAATGTTGAAGCTCTACAGCAAGCAATTGGCCATCTTCTCTGACTTCAGCTATGTCTCAATAGAAAAGATAGCCGAACGACCTTCCCAAATCACGTTTGATCGGAACGGCCTTCGGCTATGTGAGACGAGTCCTGAAAAGGCTGGGATAGAACATCAACTGTGACTCCACAACGCGATAGAATCCGGGACAGAGAATCGCCATCATGATTGTACTCCCGATCCTCATCGTGTCAGTCGCGGCTTTACTGATCGCATGGGCATTTTGGATGATATGGCAAATAGGCCGAGACAGACGGTGGGGTGCTCAAGTTGCAAACCTCATGCGATTAGTCTATCCCGCCCTCTAGTCGGCGGAATCTGCTCGATCTGTAATGGATTCAAGCTGGGAGGCGCGCCAGAGAGAAGAAAAGACTCTGACCGTTCAACAACTATCTGAATCGAATCTTACGCTTTTGATTCGCAAGATAGCACTTTGGCGCCACCTCATAAGCAGGTCTTTATCTCATTAGTAGAGCAGACCAGATAATTAGTATGGAAATCTTTAGGCTCTGTCAGCAAGCTCACAAATAGAGGGAGTGCTCAGATATTGAAAATCGGGAAGACAACTCTTGAACTTGAGCAGGGAGACATAACCGATCTGGATTGTGACGCAATCGTGAACGCGGCAAACGCAGATCTATTCCTGGGCGGTGGCGTCGCAGGGGCAATTCGAAGGAAAGGAGGAACCGCCATTCAAGAAGAATGCAACAGGATTGGAAGGATAAACGTTGGCGAAGCCGCCATAACGACAGGCGGAGGACTCAAGGCAAGACATGTGATTCATGCTGTAGGCCCAAGATTCGGCGAAGGAGAGGAGGATGCAAAGCTCGCTTCGGCCACCCTTAGCAGCCTGAAGCTTGCTGATCGATACAGGTTAAGGTCGATCGCCTTTCCTGCAATAAGCACAGGAATATTCCGATTTCCTGTAGAAAGATGCGCAGACATAATGCTGTCCACGACCATCTCATATATCCGGGGAAGAACCGGAATAGAAAGAGTTGCGTTCTGCCTTTATGACTCGGATACCTTCAATGTTTTTCGTTGGAAATTGGCCAGCCTGACACAGACCTAGAATGTCATACTTTTTAGATCAGTGTCTTCTGCTCTAGCAACCCTGCAAGCTTCTTGAAGTCTTTCTCAAGAGTATCCCTCAACCCAGCAGTGTACAGGGCCGCCGCCGGATGATACATGGGGATGATCTTCAAGCGATCAACTGAGTAGACCCTTCCATGTACCTTTGAAATGTTACTCTTTCTCAATCCATACTTTTCGAGTATGAACCTAGTTGCCGTGTCTCCCAGCGTGGAGATAATCCTGGGCCGAAGCACGCTGATCTGCCTGTTCAGATATGGCGTACAACTGACAATTTCCTCATCGGTGGGCCGCCGATCCCTAGGCTCAAATACCGGCCCTTCCGTTGACCTCACGGTCGTTGCACGACACTTTACAATATTCGTTACGTATGCAGATTCCCTGTTCAGCCCGATTGAGGTAAGTAGCTCGTCGAGGAGCCTCCCCGCCCTGCCAACAAAAGGCCTACCTGCTAAATCCTCCTTTTCCCCCGGACCTTCACCTATGAGCATAACGCGTGGATGATTCGAGCCCTCGCCTGGAACTGTTCTTCTTCTAGTTCGCCACAAAGGGCATTTCTTGCATCGCGAGACCTCTTCGTTGATCTTGTCGAGCTCATGTTCAGCAGACGATTCGGTGCTCTTCATCCGATCCGCCGAGATTCGTTCTTCGACGTGCTGTGAAATCGCACCTGTGAAGTCTTCTAAGGCTCACTTTCTAGTGCTGATGAGAGGCGACGACCGCCTTCTGAATGCAATTACCCCAGCCAAGAGCGCCGAGCAGAGCGCCATCTCCATCAGGCCCTGAGACTGAGGCGAGGTGATTCCGCCACCAGGCGGAGCCGTGGCAGTTGTCCAAACAGTTCGGGTGTAGACTGATGTGCTGGAGATCGTAGATGTGATTGTTGTTGTAAGAGTCAGAGTCCGGTTAACACTCACCCATTGGGTGGTCGTCTCACTTATGACTGTTGGTATGCCATGCACGTAGGTTACCGGAACAGATGTTGTGAAGACATAGGTATGGACGAGTGTCCGGGTGAGCATGGCATATGTTGTATTGTCCATCACAGTCACAACCGTATCCGTGTAGGTTGCGGTCCAGTTCACTGTGCGCGGATCATATCGTGTCAGAGTAATGGGGGCAATCAGAGATGCCTTCGTGACAGTGGAGAGAGCGGCGGAAGACGAAATCGTCGTCTTGGTGAGGGTTGCAGTTCTGGTTTCAGTCCTCAAGTAGTAAGTAGTGACAGGAACCTCACGCAGTAAGATGTACTCTCGCCTCGGAACGAAGTACATCATGAACGCCAAAAACCCGAAAACAACGACAATGAGAAACGCTACCAGAACAATCCATTTTCTTCGGCCGAAGGACAATTGAACCACATCCTTCGAATATGCGTCCACATGTGTTTATAGCTTATCTACTATCACTCGTCAAAACATGAAGGATATGAAGGTGCGCAATCTCGTCAAAGGTGGGAGCCGTCCGCTTACGCGACACAGCAAAGTTCGAGGTCTCTTCGAAAGACATATGTTGACCCGCGATCATTGACAGAAGGCAAGTCGGGAGCCGTTGACATATGCCAATCACCGATGTCACTAAGAAGCAGCTGGCGCAGAGACACAGGCTGTTCTACAAGATATGTCGTAACTGTGGAGTTCGAAACTCTGCAGCCGCTTACAGGTGTAGAAAGTGCCGCAGTAGCAGCCTTAGGTGGAAGAAGAGAGAACTCGGCGCCAAGTAGGTTTTCTACGGCGTCAGACGGTATCTGTCCCGTGGGAAGAGTGTCACTTCTCGTATGTTCTCTATCTCTAGGAGAGCCATCAAAAGCCTTTCCAGCCCGAATGCCCACCCTGCATGAGGCGGCATGCCATGCTTGAAGACTTTCAGATGATCTTGAAACGCGTTTGGGTCTAGACCTTTCTCCCTCAACCTCTCGACCAGCACTTCCTCTCGATCTACACGTGAGCCTCCCGATGCGATCTCAACCCACTCATACATGAAGTCGAACCCGTAGCTCACTTCTCGGTTGTCCTCTCTAGGTTTGATGTAGAACGCCTTGGCTTTCGTCGGCCAGTCGGTGATGAAGTAGAACTCGTTCCTATGAAGTTCCTGAAGGATACGATATGCCGGCGTCGGGATATCCTCTCCCCATGGCACATCTTGGCCTCTCAGTTTCAGCTCGCGAAGGACTTGGTCGTATGTGTGCCTTCTGAGCGGAAGCGCAGGAACCGGAGGTTCTGCTCCTAGCACCTTCAACTCTTTGCGGCAGACATCTTTTACGTGGAGGACGAGTTCACACGTGAGCTGCTCGAGAACTCTCATTACATCTTCTGAAGTCGCGAACGCCTCTTCAACATCAACAGATGTGAATTCGTTCGTGTGTCGCCTTGTGTCGTGCTCCTCAGCCCTAAAGAAAGGGCCTATCTCCCACACTTTCTCGAAGACTGTCACCAACTGCTCTTTATAGAGCTGAGGACTCTGGGCCAGGTACGCCTTCCTCTCGAAATAGTCCACAGGAAAAAGTGCCGCCCCGCCCTCAGTGGCGCTCACTATGAGCCTGGGCGTGTGAATCTCGACGAACCCATGTTTGGAGAAAAAGTCCCTTGTCGCTATGAGAACTTCGTTCCTCACCTTGAAGATGGCGGTGGCCTCGGGCCGGCGAAGGTCGAGGATCCGCGCGTTGAGTCGGACATCGATCTCTGCTGGTACTCTCCCGGTAGGATCGAGCGGAAGCGGATAGGAAACCTCCCCTAGAATCTTCACATCTGAAGGAATCACCTCAGCACCGTGTGGAGCTTCCTTCTCCGCATGTACAGTACCCTTAACGCCGACTGCGAATTGCCTTCCTATCATGGAGATCTTGTCCAAGAGTCCTTTGGAAGCCTTTGCCTTTGGAACTGTGACTTGGACGAGGCCTTTCATGTCTCGAACAGTCATGAAAAGAATCTTGCCTAGGTCACGGATGTCTTGAACCCAGCCGAAGAGGACTACCTCTAAGCCGTTCAGTTTTGGCATGATATCTGTGGAGTAGTGGGTTCTTCTCCAATCGTCCAAGTTATCAACCGTCAACTTCGCTACGCTCAATGATCACTTTCCGACTAGACTAGACAAAACCCGAGCCACATCTGTAGGCTTTTCGGCCACATGTACGCCTGCGCCTCTCAACGCCTCAATCTTGCTAGCAGCCGTCCCTGTCCTTCCGGAGATTATGGCTCCAGCATGGCCCATCCTTCTTCCCGGAGGAGCAGTTCGTCCCGCAACGTAGGCGGCCACAGGTTTGGGATAGGCGGTAGCCTTAATGTACTCCGCCGCGTTCTCCTCAGCGTTCCCTCCGATTTCTCCTATCAGCACAACTGCCTTGGTCTCCTCGTCTGCTGCAAAAAGCTCAAGGAAATCTATGAAACCAAGGCCAACGATAGGGTCTCCTCCTATCCCAACGCATGTGGTCTCGCCAAGCCCGGAATTCGTAAGCGCAGCCGCGATCTCGTACGTTAAGGTTCCGCTTCTGGACACAAGTCCAACCTTTCCCTTAGAGAAGACATGTGCTGGCATGATTCCCAACTTGCATTCATCCGGAGCTATTATGCCAGGCGTATTCGGCCCAATCAGGTGTATCTTCCTCTCGTGTGCTACTGCTCGAATCTCCATTGTATCTCGGATAGGTATTCCCTCCGTGATAATGACAACAGGGCTTATGCCCGAACCAATCGCTTCCAGAGCGGCGTCCTTAGCGAACGGAGCGGGGACGAAGACTATAGAGGCATCAACCTTATGCGCCTCAGCAGCCTCAGCCACCGTATCATAAACAGGGACGCCGCAGATGCTGGCTCCTCCCTTTCCAGGAGAGGTTCCTGCGACGATCTTCGTCCCATACTCCAACATTAGCTTCGTATGAAACTCGCCTTGTGAACCTGTGATACCTTGAACCAGCACCTTCGTATTCTCGCCGACAAGCACAGCCATTCAAGTCACCCCCTGGATCTGGCTACGACCTCCCTGGCTCCCTTCTCCATACTCTCCAAGAAGGAGATCCCCGCTTCTTCGAGGATCCTGCGGCCTTCCTCCTCGTTCGTCCCAACCATCCGAATAACAATTGGCACATCCATTCCGATCCTCTTCTTGGTCGAAACGATTCCTCTGGCCACATCGTCACACCTCGTGATGCCAGCAAGGATGTTGATGAACAGGGCCTTGGTCCGCCTATTTGACAGAACTATTTCAAATGCGGCTTCAATTCTCTCAGCTGTCGCGCCTCCCGCCCCGGCGTCACAGAAGTTGGCGGCTCTTCCTCCATAATAGTTGATCATATCCAACGTGGCCATGACAAGCCCTGCGCCGTTCCCTATTACTCCGATGTCCCCATCAAGTTCAACGTAGGACAGCCCCTTCTCCCGAGCCCTAAGTTCGATTTGGGTGAACTCCCCATCTCTGCGTCTTATCCTCTCTTGAAACTCTTGGTGTCTCCATAGAGAATTGTCATCGATCAGAACTCGGAAATCTGCTGCGATGAACCCTCCCTCCTTCGTCTCAAGAAGTGGGTTTGACTCAACGAGCTCACAATCATATGTCATGCCGATTCTGAAGATCTTCGAAATTGTCACGGCCAAATCTATCAGCTGCTTGCCTGACAGTCCAAGCCTGCGCCCCACAATTCTTGCCTCGTAGTCTCTTAACCCTGCAATCGGATCTACATCAAGCCTCACGACCCTTTCAGGAGACTCTGAGGCAACTTCCTCTATGTCGATCCCTCCTTCTGTGGATGCCAAGACCGTGTAGCATCCCACAGATCTATTGACGGTGACGCCAACATACAGTTCTCTCATCGCCGCGACGGCTTCTTCGACAAGGATCTTCCCGACGGGTTCTCCATGGATCTTCATCCCAAACAATTCCTTCGATATGCTGTAGGCTTCTTCGGAGGTTGAGACGAGCCTTATTCCTCCTGCCTTCTTTCTTCCGGCAACAAGAACCTGAGACTTCAGCATTGAAGGCTTTCCCAACCTGTCGAACGCGTCCTTTGCTTCTTGAGGAGTCGAAACGACGAATCCCTTCGGAACAGGTAGAGAAAATTTCTGAGCGATTGACTTTGCTTCGTGCTCATAGAGCTTCATCGTTAGGCTCATCCCAAATGTGGATTTGAACTTCGATTAAGGTTCTACTCCGTTCATTTAAGCCTCGCAGTGCTGAAGATTACCGTAACGCATTTATTAGCCGTCGCGAGTTACGTGTGCCGGAGCCAGCGATACCAAGGCATCGCTAAGGAGGAAGATTCGATGGCAGAGGCAACAGCAGTGCTCATTGGACAGAAGCCGGTGATGAACTACGTGTTGGCCTGCATAACCTTGCTTCAGGGAGGGGCGGGAGAGGTGACAGTGAAGGCAAGAGGACGGGCGATAAGTCGAGCCGTGGACATTGTCGAGATCATTCGAAGACGGTTCATGCCTGAGGTCAAGGTGGGTCCGATAACGATCGGCACGGTGCAGCTTCCAGGGCGAGAAGGTTCAGGAGTATCCAACGTGAGCACTATGGAGTTGGTGTTGAAGAAATAGAGTACGAGCGTATCTCTAGTTCCACATCCCTCCCCTATTTTTCTTAGGGGGTTCGTATTTGGTAAGGACAGAACTCTGCAGTTTCTGTGTGAAGAGTGGCATACTATGCCCAAGATGCCAAGAGAGACTAGATAAAGGGCGAATCACTCAACTCGACCTCAAAGTAATCGGGCTTCTATCTGAGCTTGAGAAGAGCCATCCGATCCTTCAGGAAGTTCATTTTCACAAAGCGGCCGAAGTCGGCGAAACCTTGGCTATCATGGTCGACAGGCGTGATATAGGGAAGATCGTTGGTCTGGAAGGCAGAATCGTGAGAGCCATCAGCGAACAGGCTGGTGGAAAGAGGATAAAGATCTTGGGCTATGGCGGCGATGACAGACAGTTCCTAGAAGAGTTGCTCTCGCCGCTCTCCATCCTAACGATCAACACAGTCTGGTTGCCAGACGGCAGCACAGAAACGAAAGCCATACTCCAAGGCAGAACGCCACGACATATGCCTGTCGACCTAGAAGTCGCCAAGCAATTGGCGAGAGAGATCCAAGGATTGACCCTAAGGATAGAATTCGAAAGACAGTAGCGTACCCTGCAGAAGAATTTGAACAGTTTTATTGCCGTTCTGGATACAACAAGGCTGGAGACGAAGCAGCCCCAATGGTCAAGCTGACCTTCTACGGCGGAGTTGAAGAAATAGGCGGCAACAAGATTCTCCTTGAAGATAGAGATACGAAGATTCTCCTCGACTTCGGGATGAGTTTCGCAGATAGAAGGAGATTCTACTCTGACCCTTGGCTGTCCCCAAAAGACGAGAAGGGGCTCTTGGAATTTGGCATATTGCCTCCTATCGAGGGAGCGTACAGATTCGACGAGAAGGAGGCAACGATAGATGCGATCATGCTCTCTCATTCACACGCCGATCACGCCATGTACACTGCCTTCATCAACAGAAAGATCCCTGCCTATTGTGGAGAGACCACACGAATAATCTTGGAAGGGCTTGCCGAGACAAGATCTCGCGGATTTGAGACCGACATCTCAGGTGTGGCATTCCGAACTTTTCGGACTGGACGGAAGATACGAGTCGGCGACGTTGAAGTCAGACCATATCACGTGGACCATAGCACCCCAGGAGCATATGGATTTGTGATTCACACCTCGGAAGGCGCTATCGTCTATACTGGCGATTTGAGAACTCATGGTTCTAGACCTGACTTGACATGGGATTTTGTGGAGGCCTCCAAGGAGGCGCGTCCGATCCTGATGATTTCTGAGGGAACCAACATAATCGGCGCAGACGTATCCAGTGAGGAGGAAGTCAAGTCAAAAAGCCGTAAGGTGGTGGCCGGAACTGAAAAGCTGGTACTGGCAGACTTTTCTTACACTGACATAGACCGATTGAAAACCTTTCATGACGTTGCAGGACACAATGATCGAGGGCTCGCGATCTCGTTGAAGCAGGCACATCTGCTGTGCAAATTGCAAATGGATAAGGAACTCAAGATTCCTGACGTAGCCTCTGATAGTCACATCGTGATTTACAGGAAGAGGAAGAAGAGATACCACATCTGGGAGGAGAAGCTGCTCGGATTTGATAATGTGAGAGAAGCGTCAGAAGTGCGAAACGAGCAGGGTCGCTTCCTTCTCGTATGTTCTTTCTCAGATATGGGAGAGCTTGTCGAGATAAGACCAGAAGCGGGGAGCAACTTTATCCTGTCGACCTCCGAGCCGTTCAACGAAGAGCGTGAGATAGAGTTCGACAAGTTCATGAACTGGCTGGATCACTTCGGTCTTCCGATGTATCAGATTCACAGCTCTGGCCACGTAATGCCAAATGAACTCAAGCGAATGATCTCGGAGATTCGCCCCAGATGTGTCCTCCCGATACACACAGAGCATCCGGCCCTCTTCGCGCGATTCATGCAAAAGATCGCAAAGATTGAACTGCCAAAGAAGCTGGAGTCTTTCTGCCCATCATCATGACAACATACATGAAAACAGAGAGCAGACAAAGGCAAGCGCCACGTTAGGCTTTCTGAGACAGTGTTGAAGTATCCTCTCTTCGAAGTCAATTTCGCTCAAGTAGTCGACCGACCCTTCAACCTGTAACTCCTTTGCGATTGAAAAAATGCGATCCACAGCCCGATCGCTAAGGCAGCTCAGCATTTTCCTGGTAAATCGTCCAATCGAAAACTCTCTTCCCAGAGTCCCTCTCCACGAGGCTTCGTATCTAGAGAGAAATCTTGAGGAGCAATCTCCTTGGTAAACTCCCTCAGCCGCTGTGGTCCCTGCGATTCTAGAGCATGTGAGACCGAAGACGATTCCCCCTCCAGTCGTGGGCTTGACCTGTGACGCTGCGTCTCCTACGATGATAAGGCCATCACTGTGCGTTCTCGATTGAGGGCCACCCAGAGGAATCGGATGGAACGTCACATCGCTCAACGGCCCCGAAATCTTCTTGGAGGCAATTGGATGTCTTGTGGCGAATCGTTCTAGGAGAAGCTTGGGGTTTCCCCTATTCGCGGCGAGTCCGACCTTGGCACTTCCATTCTGCCTAGGGATAATCCAAGCGAAGAAACCCGGTGCGTAGTTGCTTCCCAGGTATATCTCGACCGAGTCAGACTCAACGTTTGACACTTTTGAGCAATCGCCTTGAGCCCCTATGACCATCATATCGTTGTGTGGCAAGGCCAGGCGGGCTTTCCTAAGCAAACTAGCACCAACACCTTCAGCGTCTATCACGACCTTGCACTCCATTCGCAACCGTTTCTCTCCACGAGCGAAGACCCCTCTGACAAGATTCCCCTCAATCCAAAAGGAATCGGCCCCGGTACCCTTGAGATAGGAAACCCCTGCATCCTCAGCCAACTCTGCCAAATACTGGTCAAACAACAGTCTGTCGATAACGTAAGTGACCGGCTTCTCACATTCGATGCGAAGCCTCTTTCCAGAAGGAGAGTGAAAACTTGCCACACTAATCCTGTTCTCGATAATGTCCGAAGGAATCTCAAGTCCGAGAGTCTTCAGGCCGTGAATACTAACGTGGCCAGCGCAATGAGAAGGCCTGCCGATTTCGGAGTGTTCCTCTATGACTGAAACCTTCGCACCGCGCCTAGCTGCAGCTAGTGCAGAGAATGACCCGCATGGACCACCGCCCACTACAAGAACGCCAAGGCTCTCATTCACGCAGGCAGACACATCCTCGCTGCAGCGCCCTTTCAAATTGCCCTTACTGTAATCGCCTTCAAAAGGTAAACCTTATTCTGATTCAGAAGGGCTACTACTGCTCTGTTCGAGAGGAAACGGAATGCCAGACAAGGTTGGGCTTGTACAGTATGGCGTCGGACCCATCGGGGCCAACATCGTAAGGCTTGTGCTTCAGAAGGAAGGATTCGAGTACGTGGGCGCTATCGACATCGACCCGAACAAGATTGGAAAAGATCTTGGAGAGATCGCCGGAGTTGGAAGGAACCTAGGCGTAACGCTCTCTAGCGATGCGAAGAAGGTGCTCAGCACCTCGAAGGCTGATGTGGTTATTCACACAACAGCCTCGTTTCTTAAGGACATCCGTCAGCAGATAGTAGAGATCGTAAATGTGGGCCTCGATGTGGTCTCAACATCAGAGGAACTTACTTTCCCGTTTCTCAAGAGTCCGCAGATAGCGAAGGAGATTGACGACCTAGCCAAGAAGAGGAATGTAACAGTCCTTGCAACAGGAGTGAATCCGGGATTTCTCATGGACATGTTTCCTTTGACCGTCACCAGCGTGTGCCAGAACGTCAAGAGTGTCAAGGTCACAAGGATCATGGACGCTTCAATTCGAAGGCTTCCCTTCCAGAAGAAGATCGGTGCTGGTATCACTGTTGAGGAATTCAATAGGGCTGTGGCCGGAGGTAGGATGGGACACATAGGACTGCCGGAGTCTATTGCAATGATTGCGGCCGGGTTGGGATGGGACCTTGACGATATCCAGCAAACCATTGAACCAGTAACAGCGGACAGGATCCTGAAGACCCAGCATCTCAGTGTGGACAAAGGCCAGGTCTCAGGGCTTCACCAAGTCGGGAAAGGAGTCGTGAAAGGCAAAACGGCTATTACACTTGACTTTTGGGCGTATGTTGGCGCTCCTGACCCCAAGGATTCGATCTTCATCGAAGGAACCCCAAATATCGACCTCACCATAAGAGGAGGCGTCCATGGAGATTTGGCGACAGCCGCGATGGTCGTGAACTCCATTCCAAGAGTGATCCATGGCCCCCCGGGGCTCATGACGATGAAAGACTTACCAGTCCCATGTGCTCTTCTTAGAAGAATCACGAGGCCGACAGGAACGTGAGGATTATCCCTCCCTTTTTCGGACGAGATTTCCGACGGTGGAAATCGGGCAACGGATAAATAGGCGATTTATGGGCTGTTTGAGGCTACTAGGTGCAATGCTTGAGTGAAGCCAAGACTGTCAAAATGCCTACCTGCAACTGGTGTGGAAGAATGATCCTGCCAGGAGAGGGGGCAGTCCATTTCTCATGCCCCCAATGCGGCGAGGTAATTATCTGGCGCTGCGAGAAGTGTCGACTGTTCGGCCGACCATATAAATGCCCGAAGTGTGGGTATACGGGCCCATAGCTGATCAGAGACCATGGCAAGAGTTCTGATGCAGATCAAGGTCTTCCCTTCTGAGGTCAGCGTCGATCTGACGAAGCTTCAAGCTGAAATAAGAGAAGGCATGCCGGAAGGAGCGGCTGTGGTCAAGGTCCAAGAAGAACCCATCGCATTCGGCCTCACCGCACTTATTATTACGATCTCAATGGTCGAAAAGGACGGTCTTACTGAGGAAGTCGAGAAGGCTATCACCTTAACGGCAAACGTTGGAGAGATACAGACAGTTGCAGTGAGTAGGTGCTAATCCAGAGAAGCAGGAACCTGTTACTTTGAGTAACATTTATATGCAACCGCCGTTACCTTGAGTAACAAGTGTGACCACGCGTGACCGTCGAGAAGATGTCGAAGAATAGAAGGACTCGAGCCCTGGACTTCCCGCAGGAGTACAAGGATCTCGAAGAAATGTTCGAAGAAGCGTTCGAACTACTGGATGTCTTCGAGAGTTCAACTCGCCTCAAAATGCTCTTCTCAATGTACAGAGGGCCATGCAACAAATCATATCTGAGAACCCTCGTCAATCCAAAGCTTGTATACGAGAATCTGGCCATACTTCAAGAGCGAGAGCTCATAGAAGAGCTTTCAGATGGAAGTTTCGATCTGACGCAGATCGGAAAGAGAATACTGCGTGAATATATGCAATTTCTAGAGAATCTTCGAAGAGTTGTGTGGGAGGTCTAGAAGGCTTTTGAGTCTCTCAACCGAGCACGCGTGGTCTGATTGTGGTAGAGAGTTTGAGAACTTGATGAGTCTAACAGAGGAGATTTTGAATTGGTGAATAAAGAAGTGCAGCTAAGGGTTGCAGACGCAAGGCAACGTGACATTGGCCACGGAAAGGTCAGAATAGATAACAAGACGATGCAGAGCCTAGGGATCACTGCCGGAGACTTCGTCGAGATTCATGGAAAAAAGGCCACGGTCGCTGTGGCCTGGCCGGCATATGCGGAGGACCAGGGCCAGGACATTATTCGCATGGACGGCATCGTCCGAAGAAACTCGGGTGTCGCCTTGAACGAGTATGTCCTAGTTAGGCCAGCAGAGGTTAAAGAGGCCCAAAGCATAGTGTTCGCACCAACGGATGTCCGCCTCAGCGTTGATGAGGACTTCGTCAACTTCGTGAAGCGCCGCTTCATGGATATGCCATTTCGTGAAGGCGACATGACGCTTCTCTCAATCTTCGGAAGCGCTGTCCCCCTAGTAGTAGTGAGAGCCAGACCTCACGGCGCGATCAAGATCACAGATGAGACATCGGTCCAGGTTCTAAGCGAGCCCACTCCCGAGAAGAAGGGAATTCCGATGATCACCTATGAAGACATCGGAGGTCTTCACGAAGAGATCCAAAGGATCCGAGAGATGGTTGAACTGCCGCTGAGACATCCAGAACTTTTCCAGAGACTTGGAATCGAGCCTCCCAGAGGAGTCTTCCTCTTCGGTCCTCCAGGATGTGGCAAGACATTGTTGGCTAAGGGTGTAGCGAACGAGTCGGATGCCAATTTCTATGTGATATCGGGACCCGAAATAATGAGCAAATTCTACGGGGAGTCTGAGGCACGCCTAAGGGAGATCTTCCACAAGGCTCAGGAAACAGCGCCAAGCATAATCTTCATCGACGAACTCGACGCAATTGCGCCGAAGCGGGAAGAAGTCACTGGAGAGGTCGAGAGGCGTGTAGTAGCTCAGCTACTGTCGCTCATGGATGGGATGGGTGCGAGAGGAAACATAATTGTGATAGGGGCCACGAATAGGCCTAACGCGATTGACCCTGCTCTCAGAAGGCCAGGAAGATTCGACCGAGAGATAGAAATAGGCGTTCCAGACAGACAAGGACGATTCGAAGTCCTACAGATACACACTAGAAACATGCCACTTGCCAAAGACGTGGACCTGCAGAAACTCGCTAACTTGACACATGGATATACAGGAGCTGATGTCTCATCCCTCTGTCGTGAGGCGGCGATGAAGGCTCTGAGACGCTACCTACCTGAGATCAACCTCGAAGAAGAGAAGATACCAACCGAGACTCTGGATAAGATGGACGTAAGACTAGATGACTTCATGGCAGCATACAGAGAGATAACCCCATCAGCAATGAGAGAGGTATACGTCGAGGTTCCCACAGTGAAGTGGGAAGACATAGGCGGACTCCTAGATGTCAAGCAAGAACTGGTCGAAGCTGTAGAATGGCCCTTGAAGAAGCCTGATGTCTTCAAAAGAATTGGGGTGCAACCTCCGAAGGGCATACTACTTTTCGGGCCACCAGGATGCGGGAAGACTATGCTTGCCAGGGCAATATCAACGGAAAGCGAAGCGAACTTCATTTCAATCAAGGGACCTGAGATCTTCAGCAAATGGGTAGGAGAATCTGAGAAGGCGATCCGTGAAGTATTCAGAAAAGGAAGAACAGCGGCACCATCAATAATATTCTTCGACGAGCTTGACGCCGTTGTTCCCAGACGCGGCATGGGCTATGCAGACTCGGGAGCCTCCGAGAGGGTGATAAGCCAACTCTTGACGGAGATGGATGGAATCGAGGCTCTGCAGAATGTTGTGGTGGTCGCTGCAACAAACAGACCGGACATCTTGGACCCTGCAGTGCTGAGGCCAGGAAGATTCGACAGATTGATCTATGTACCAGCTCCTGACGAACGAACCCGTCTCCAAATACTCAAGATACATACAAAAGGCATGCCGTTGGCAAAGGACGTCACTCTGGACGACCTCGCTGAGAAAACAATTGGATACTCCGGAGCTGACCTGCAAGCCGTATGTCGTGAAGCAGGTATGATCTCGCTGAGAAACGACATCAACGCAAAGGAGGTCTCCACCAGCGGCTTCAACGACGCCCTAGACAAGATCAAACCAAGCCTCTCGCCAGACATAGAGAACGCATATCTTGGATTCGCGAAGCGATTCAGAAAAGAGAGAGCCGCTATGCCCATAGCGGCGTAGAGGGACAGCAAGTGACCGACAACAAGACGTGGGGTCCTCGTCCAATGAACTTGGTGGTTGTCGAGACACTCCAGAGAAAAGGGGCAATGACTGACGGGGAGCTTCTCACAGAGATGAAGGATTCATACGGCGATCTGAGCTTCAGAGAGTTGAATAGGACTCTTCTCAAGCTTGAGATTACAGGCGTCATACGAGTCACACGCCTCATGAAAGGCAAGAGAAGAGTTGAACTAGTGGAGAAGAGAGGTACCGCGGCGTAGGAGTCACAGGTGTTGAAGGAGAAGCGGATCGAAGACGAGCTGATCGCAGCCGCCGAGGATCTTGCAGAGAGGATTAAAGAACTAATCAAAGAAGGAAACGCACGAAAGCTGACGGTAAGGCACAAGGACAGAGTCCTACTCGAAATTCCTCTCACCGCCGGGGCAGTAGGGGCGTTTCTTGCTCCACATCTAGCAGCGCTAGCGATATTCAGCGGCCTCCTGACTGGATGTACGATTGTGATCGAAAGCACGAAACAGTAAGCTCTTAGAAGCCCAAGCAAACAAGAAGATGCACCTTTCTCGCAAAGTATAGAAATCGATCAAAATCCCTGCCGCTCGTTCTGCCTGACACGCCTACTTTCACGTTCTATCTGAGCAGGCAAGTAATGGGAACTCGGCATAGAAGACACTCCTTTTCTATTCGCTTGAACAGATTGTACCATGAATAACAATTCAAAGTCTGGTGTGTCGATTTGGGCGTAGAACTCGGAGATCTGGTCCCAAAAGAAAAGGTCACACTCGACCAGTTCTCAGGTCGATCTATTGCAGTCGACGGTTACAACTCCCTCTACCAGTTTCTTGCAATCATACGTGGCCCGACTGGTGAGCCTTTGATGGATAGAAAGGGAAGGATCACGAGCCACTTGAGCGGCCTGCTCTACAGAACCACGAACATGGTCGAGAGGGGTATTAGAATCGCTTATGTTTTCGATGGAATTCCTCCTTCGCTCAAGGAGGCCGAGATCAAGAGAAGGTCCAAGGCGAAAGAGGCCGCGCAGCTCAAGTACGAGAATGCCATCGCGCGTGGAGACCTCGAAGAGGCAAAAATGTACGCCCAGGCAACATCGAGAGTGAAGGATCTCATGGTTGAGGATGCGAAAAGGCTTCTCGACGCGCTAGGAGTTCCATGGGTTCAGGCACCTTCTGAGGGGGAAGCTCAAGCGGCTTTCATCGCCAAGAAAGGGGACGTGTGGGCAGCGGCCTCGCAGGACTATGACTCCCTGCTCTTCGGGGCACCTCGACTTGTAAGGAACCTTGCGATAAGCGGCAGAAGGAAGCTTCCGAGAAGGGAAGCATATGTTGAGGTGGAGCCTGAGGTTGTCGAGCTATCACGAGTCCTGTCAGAACTCGGGATCAGCAGAGAACAGCTTGTAGATGTTGGCATACTCGTGGGGACAGACTACAACCCAGATGGTGTCAAGGGGATTGGACCTAAGACTGCCCTCAAGATGGTCAAAGAGCAGGGAAGCATCGACAGAATTCTTCCGAATCTTCAGGTTGAGTTCGCTGAAGACCCTTCCAAGATACGTGGAATATTCCTGAGCCCCAAGGTGACTGAGAACTATTCGACAACTTGGAGTAAGCCGAAGCCAGACGAGGTTGTGCAGTTTCTTTGTGGCGAACGTGACTTCTCTGAAGAGCGAGTCAGGAACGCAGTTGAAAGGATGATATCCGGCCTAGAAGAACAAGAGAAGAAGAGGACCCTAGACTCTTTCTTTCGTTAGCCTTTCCAGCCAGCCTTTCCTCTCATGGGTACGAACGCGACACCGCCAAGACTTTCTTCTTCTATTTTTCCATCTTTTGATCTTCTCATCCGAACAAGTTCCTGATAGAGATGTGGCCCCCCAACTGGTATCAGTAGAACACCTTCTGGAACTAGTTGCTCAATCATCTGTTTCGGGACATCCGGTGCAGCACTCGTGACGATTATCACGTCGTATGGTGCATATTCGGGAAGCCCTTCTGACGCGTCTCCGTGAATCATGGTCACTCGATCCGCATAACCTATGCGTTCTATGTTCTTCTTGGCATATTCTGCGAGTTCCTCGACGATTTCGACTGACCAAACGTGCCCCCACAGCTCCCTAGGCGTATTGCTCGGTGCCACAATCTCAGCGTAGACACAGCTCATGTAGCCGCATCCTCCTCCGACCTCCAATATCTTCTGCCCTACACCCATGCGGCTGTATTCGCAGAACATTGCCGTCATGTGAATGGCGCTTGTTGTCTGCCCAAATCCTATGGGCAATGGGCTGTCAATGTGAGCGTACTTCTGCACTTCAGGGGGCAAGAACTCTTCCCTAGGAACTGTCAGGAGAGCACGTGTGACTTCCTTAGTTTTCAGGATCCTCTCTGACTGTAGTGCTTCGACGGTTCTCATTCGAGCTTCAGCGGCAGTAGACATGGTTGGTCAGTCTCTGGTAGCCTGCAGTGGGATAAGCTTACGAGACCCTTAAGCATTTCAAAAGACAACTCTGTATTGTGATGCTTCATGACCAAGATCTCTGAAACATTTGAGGCACGCGGCCACGTGATGATAAGTGCGACGCACAAGAAGTCCTTCGAGATTACCAAAGAGAGCAATATCACTTTGAGAGGCGACTGTATAGTGGCGGTGGGCTCATCCAAAGGAGCTGCAGACCTCTCTGACGAGTTCAGAAGAGTCGCCAGAAACGACTCTGCCAAAATCACAGTCGTGCTGTCCGCCAAAGGAACTGAAGAAAAAGCTCACGGTAGAGGTAGCTCCAGGTTGTCGCTCAATCATCCTACTGACTTGGTTGCCAGAAAGAGCAACTATACCTGTGGAAGAACACTGATGATATCTTCTGACAGCGCAGCCCGAGATATGTCTAGAAGATTTGTCCGCCTCATCAGAAAACCGAGCTGTAGAATAATTGTACGACTGGTAGCTGAGATCTAGACCGCTACTTTATGAAACAATCAATGGCCACCTGCCACTCGTGAGGCGATGTCCCCTTGACTACTCTTGAGGAGACATCTTTCTCAGGCTTCCTTCCGGTCTTCAGGAGCGCTTCGAGAAACTCCTTGTTGGCTCTCTCAAGGGGATTCGGGTCCTCGGCGAACGTATAGTAATGAACGATGCCGCCCTCAGGCCTGATGCCAAGGCAGGCAGCGTCCACGTAGGATACTGCTTGGGCCGGAAGATTCATGATCACCCGATCCAATTTTCCGGCCAGACGGTTCTGGATAATGAGCCGAGCGTCCCCTTTGATTGCTGTCACCACATCATTGACCCGGTTGAGCAATATGTTCTCTTGGAGGTATCTGACAGCATCTTCACTAACGTCGATTGCGTACACATGCGCGGCTTTTCGTTTCTTCGCTATGTGAATAGCGAATGGGCCGACACCAGCGAACATGTCAACTACAATCTCGTTCTCTCTGACCTGACTGGCTACTCTCTCATGTTCGAAGGAAAGCCTGGGACTGAAGTAGACCTTTGCAATGTCGAGGTGGAAAATGGATCCGTACTCCGTATGGGTCGTCTCTGTGATATTGGAGCCACCTATGACGTGATACGGCCTGACACGTTTTTCAGTGGATATTGGTCCAGCTTTGCCTAGGACCGTCCGTAGGCTCCGGTTCGTCTCTAGGATAGCCTTGCCTAGGAGTGTCTCTGATCCACGCAGCTCTTCAGGAATTTCTACTATAGCTACGTCTCCAATTATGTCAATAGATCTCGGGAGACTTGCCAACTGGTGAGGGGGAAGCCGATCCTTCAAGGCTTCGAAGATTGTTCGGGGCCTTGAGGGAACCTTGGCGGGCGCAGCTGTGACTATCTGAAATTCTCCTATCTGCTCCTTGAGGGCGGAGAGCTCCGCTTCGCTGGGGCTTCTTAATATTGCAATGAGCAATTGATCACTGTCACGGCTAACTTTGAAGCTTCTGTCTAGGAGTCGAAATTCACGTAGTGCCTTCAGGGCTGACTCTCCGCGACTTCTGGCTAGGCGTAGACAGAGAGTTTGGGCCGCATTGGGCTCTTCCACGTTCTCAACTCCAATCGATATGACTTGAAGCCCTAACTGTCAGCACAATCAACTAGTCTCAGTCAAAGATAAGTGAGACTTGCCTCTATTTGTAGCCATGCCCGGTCAGAGGGTTGTCGTCATTCTCGGTTCAGAATCTGACTATGATTTTGGCGCTCCCATCAAGTCTTTCCTTGAAAGATTCGGGGTAGGCTGCGAGTTCAGAGTTGCTTCAGCTCACAAAGACTCAGAGAGACTCATTCAGATACTTGAAAGCTACGAGAAGCTGGATGAAAACATTGTGTATATCACGGTTGCTGGTCTGTCAAACGCCCTCTCAGGATTCGTGGATTTCAAAACCAAGCACCCAGTCATCGCTTGTCCGCCATGGTCCCAAAACCTCTGGAGTGTCGACATATTCTCATCGCTTAGAATGCCAAAAGGTGTAGCTTCGCTTGTGATATGTGACCCTGAAAATGCGGCTTTGGCTGCTGTCAAGATACTCGCAGAGTCTGACGCGAAGTTGGCAGATCGAGTCAGGCAATATCAAAGAGACATACAGTCAAGAAGTGAGAAGGCCGACGTGAAGCTCAAACAATCTAAGCAAAGTTGAGAGCGTTGAGTCACCCACTCAAATTGTTTCGAAAAGGCAAGATTCGAGACATCTACGACTTAGGCGACGAGCTAGTGATAGTCGCGTCCGATCGAGTAAGCGCCTACGACGTTACGCTTCCAGATGAGATTCCACGCAAGGGCGAATCTCTCACAAACCTTTCTACATTCTGGTTCACAAGGACAGGACACATCATTCCAAATCATTTCCTCAAGTGTGAGAATAGCCGTTCCGTGAGAGTGCGTAAGGCTGACCGCATAGATGTTGAGTGGGTTGTGAGGAGCCACCTTTACGGGTCGATGTGGAGAGCGTATGCTAAGGGCATCAGAGAGTATGGGGGGATGAAGCTACCTAACGGGCTGAAGATGGCTGAGGAACTGCCACAAATCATCCTGACTCCAACAACAAAGTCGGAGATCGGTCACGATCAAGACATATCTCGAGGCGAGGCGATTGCACGTGGGCTGCTGACTGGCGACGACTGGCGCCTCCTCGAAGAGGCTTCTCTTGAACTCTACGAGTTCTATCGCGACGCAGCTCGAAGAAGAGGCGTAATCATCCCGGACTTCAAGGTTGAATATGGCAGATGTCGCGGCACACTAATCCAGATAGATGAACCTCCGACTCACGACTCGGCCCGTTTCTGGGCGGAGAGATACTACACAGTTGGCGAACAGCAGGAAGCCCATGCTCTAGACAAAGAGTTTCTAAGAGTCTTTCTTAGAGAATGGTGTGGGTTTACTGGAGAGGGACCTCCGCCGAGGCTGCCTCAGGCGGTGATAGATGAGGTCTCAAAAAGGTGTGTAGGAGCTTATGAGGTGATGAGTGGAAATATGCAAATCGAGGATTTACATTTGAAGAGTCTGCCCCAAGTTCTGCAAGAACTAGGTGGTGAAGGGAAATCTCCGAAGATTTGATTTCAAGATCTACCTTCCGTGCTCCGACAGAGTACAGATATTTCGTAAAGGATCTAGAAGGCTTTCTTTCGCCAGAGGCCTATGTTACTTACAAGGCAATTGTGGAGCGAGCACTCGCTGAGACTTTGGCGAAGCAGGGCCTCTGTCCTCCTGGCGTTGCAGAAGAGATCGCCAAGGCAACCGATCTCGTCACCGCCGAGGAAGTTGAGGAAGAAGACAAGCGGATAAAGCATGACGTGCGTGCACTAGTCAATGTGATTCAGAGGAAGGTAAGCGAACGAGCTAGACCATACGTCCATCTGACGGCAACATCCTATGACATCGTTGACACTGCCAACGTACTGAGATACAAGAAGGCTACGGAGACCGTCATAATTCCAGACATGGTTGCTCTCGAAAAGATATGGATTGGATTGGCGAGAAGGGAGAGGGACGAGGCTCAGATTGGGCGCACTCATGGCCAGTTCGCTGATCCGATAACGTTCGGTTTCTGTGTGGCGCAGTACGTGAGTCGCTGGGGAAACAGAATCCTAGAGTTGAGGGAGGCTGCTCGGAAACTCGTTGGAAAGTTCTCTGGGGCTGTTGGAGCATACAACGCATTGTCTCTCTTCGTCTCAGATCCAGAGAAATTCGAGAGAGACCTCCTCTCGTCGCTTGGTCTCGAGCCGGCTCTCATCTCAACTCAGATTGTTCCACCGGAGCCGATCACTGACCTAATCCACTGCATCGTATCAGCATGGGGCGTCCTGGCAAACTTCTCTCGGGACATGCGCCACCTGCAGAGGTCGGAGATAGGCGAGGTGGGAGAGCCGTTCGAAGAGGAGCAGGTTGGCTCCTCAACGATGCCCCAGAAGAGAAACCCAATCAACTTTGAGAATGTTGAGAGCCTTTGGAAGGAATTCGTTCCGAGAATGATAACAAAATATCTCGACCAGGTCTCGGAGCATCAGAGGGATCTCACGAATTCCGCCTCCCAAAGGTATGATGGGGAATTCCTCATGGCGTTCGATTTCTGCGTCAGAAGAATTGCCAGAGTGTTGCAGAACTTGACTGTCGACAAGACGAACATGAAAAGGAATTTGAAACTCGCTCTTCCGTCAATTGTCGCTGAGCCTCTATATGTTCTTCTAGCTTCAGCCGGACACCCCGACGCTCATGAATACGTCAGAAGGTTGACGATTGAGTCGGCTCGTACAGGACGCTCAATGATTGACTTGGCCCAGTCCGATCGGTTACTCCAACAATACCTTAAGAAGCTGTCAAGTCAGCAAATCGGAGTCATCCAAGATCCATCCAAGTACACGGGTATGTCCTCGATCAAGGTTGACAGGATTCTTACCTATTGGGAGAAAAAGTTGAGGGAAGAGAATCTCTGGTGAGGTCTCGATGAGCCGGAGAGCCCTCATTAGTGTGTATGACAAGTCCGGGCTTGAGGCCCTGCTGCGGTGCCTGTCAGGTTTTGGATTCGAGATCATTGCCTCCGGTGGGACAGCTCAAAGGATAGAACAGTTCGGTTACAGATGCATTGAGACATCAATCTTTACAGGCTTCCCTGAATCGCCGAGCGGCCTCGTGAAGACGCTTCACCCAAAGATCCATGGTGGCCTGCTCTTGGATCCCAACAAACCAGAACAACGAGAATACATGCGCCTTCAAGGAATCGTTCCGATTCATCTCGTGACGGCAAACCTGTACCCCTTTGAGGGGGTGGTCGTGGAGAAGGGTGTCACTGTAGATCGGGCTGTGGAAAGCATCGATATCGGTGGCTCAGCACTAATAAGAGCAGCGGCGAAAGCCGCACTCTTGAACAGGCCAGTTTCAGTCCTTGTCCATCCAGATCAATACAAGAGCTTCATTGAAGAGATGGAAAAGAACGGCGGAGAAATTTCGGAAAGGACCAGGAGAAAACTTGCCGGGGAGGCTTTTGCCTTCACAGCCAGATATGACTCGGCTATCAAGGACTACCTTTCAAGAATTGGTGATGCCTGATGGTAGATGCCCCGCGTCTTAGAAAGATGTATAGAACCGCTACAGAAGAGAAGTTCCCATCGAAGATCAAAGTATCCGTAGGAGATGCAGAGATCTCCCTTGAAAAGGTCTACAGCCTGAGGTATGGTGACAATCCAGGCTATCCGGCAGCGATATTCGCAGAGGCTCCTCTGTTCAAAGAGTTGAAGACAGGGAAGCACGGATTGAGCAAGACCAATTTCGAAGACATCTACAGAGCACATCTGCTACTGAGAAACTTCTCTCGGCCCGCATGCGCCTACATGAAGCACCTGAACCCGTCAGGAGTAGCGATCGCACAGGTTGAAGGCATGCCGCTGAGGACAGTGATAGCTGAGGCTAGGGAGGCTGATAGTCAAGCAGCCTTCGGCGCCACTGTTGGAATAAATAGTCGGGTAAATGGTGAAGCCGCAGAAGAGCTGATCCGAACATACATAGATTGTGTCTCAGCCTACAGCTTCGACGAAAGCGCCTTGACCCTCTTCGGCGAAAGGAAAGACCTCAGAGTAGTGCAGGTAGCTCCTCTCGTCGATGTTGCCGGATTCAACCTGTGTTTCTACTCTCAAGGCTTCGCAACGATGGCAGAGCCTTACAGAAGTGCAATCAAGAGCAAGTCAGATGTTACAATCGTAACCAAGAGATCCCCCACGGAGGCAGAGTATGATGATCTTTTCTTTTCGTGGACAGTCTGCGCACATGTTAGGTCGAACGCAGTAGTAGTGAGCAAGAACGGCTGCACGCTGGGGATCGGCGCAGGCCAGCAGGATCGTGTAACATCGGCCCGACTTGCGGTTGAGAAGCCGGCAGATATGGGACGAAGAGAACGACTAGCAGGAGCTGCCGCAGCATCAGACGGGTATATACCGTTCCGTGACACAGTCGACCTGATTGCGAAGTACGGTATTTCCGCCATTATCCAGCCTGGAGGATCTGTGAGAGACCAAGAAGTCATAGATGCCTGCGATCAGCACGCGATAGCGATGGTATTCACTGGTGAGAGATGCTTCAGCCATTTCTAGGAAGAGAGGGGAATGAGTGAGTCAGAGTACGCAAAAGTTGGCGTGGACATACGCAAGAAGGGAATCGAAGTCTTCAAGCCAAGCGTCAAGTCGATGTATCCCACAGCATTCTGCGTCGTCAAACAGGACCCATGCTTCCCAGAGTACGCGCTCGTCCCACATGCGGACAGTACAGGAAGCAAGCCAGTGCAGAACTACCTCAACTTCAAGGAGACCGGAGACACCAACTCATTCAGAGGGATCGCCCAAGACGTTGTGGCAATGAACCTCGATGACATAGCTTGCGTAGGCGCGAAGCCTATCAGCTTTCTAGACTATGTGGCGATCAACAAGGCCAAAGTGCCAAAAGAAGAGCTGTTGACGATCCTCAATTCTGAGCTGATAGAGCTCACTCGGCTCCTAGGCGAATACGGCATCTTACTACCTTTTGACGGAGGCGAAACCGCGGATCTTCCAGACCAACTTTCCACTTTGGATGTTTCAGGGTTCATGGAGGGCCGTGTGAAATTGTCGAAGATCATTACTGGAGAGAATATTCAGCCAGGTAACAAGATTGTCGGAGTCAGGAGCGGAGGCAAGGCTCGATACGAAGAGAAACTGAATAGCGGGATCATGTGCAACGGGATAACTCTCGCCAGGCACTGTCTACTAAGCAGCGAATATGAGAGGGCGTACCCCGAGATTCGAGGCGTGTCGAGGTATAGAGGACGTTTCAAGGTCGAAGACTACGTAGATGAACTTGAGATGACCGTAGGGGCAGCGATAACTTCGCCTACAAGGATCTTCGCCCCAATCGTCTTCAAGATTTTGAACGAACTCGGACCTTCCATTACGGGCCTAGTTCATAACACCGGGGGCGGACAAACGAAGTGTCTCAGTCTGGGTCACGGACTTCGATATGTAAAAAGTGATGTTGTCCGGCCCGATCCCATCTTCCTGCTAATACAAAAGGAGGCAGGCGAATCATGGCGGGACATGTATCAGGACTACAACATGGGCGTGGGATTCGAGGTTGTCATGGAGGAGAAGGAGGTTGATGGGGCGCTGGGCCTTGTAGAGAGCTTTGGGATTGAAGCCAAAGTCATAGGCGAGGTTCAAGCCAGCCCAGCGGGAAATCAGGTTCTCATTGAGGGTGGCTTCGGCAAATTTGGATACGGATACCTGTGAAGGTGGCTTTCGGAGGTGAACGCATGCTATATCGAGCAAGGATTGTGGTGCACCCTCGGGAAGGAGTCACCGATCCTGAGGGAGATACGCTGAGAAATAGGCTGAAGAGGAAAGGGATTCCGGGAATCAGTGGAGTGAGATCAGGAAGATACTGGGAGATCATTCTTGAAGCGAATTCTAGGGAGCAGGCAGAAACCTCAGCCCGGCAAATCTATGCTGGACCGCCCCTAGTGAACCCGGTGAAGGACGACGTGCAGCTCTTGACGCTTGAGGAAGTGGGATGAACTCCCGATCGTATGCCAAGGCACAGGATGCCCGGTTCTTTGTGGCAACAATTGACCTGAAGAATTCGGATGACGGCCAACTTGCTGGAATAAGCAGCGAGTTGGCAGTCGGCCTATCTCTCGAGGAGATGAAGGCGCTCAAGAACTATTTCGGAAAGATAGGTCGCAACCCGGCCGACATCGAGCTGCAGACATTTGGACAAACTTGGTCTGAACATTGCTTTCACAAGACATTCAAAGGAACCGTAATCTCACCGGACGGTCAGATCGTAGCGAAGAACCTTCTGAGAAACTACATCGCAAAGCCAGTAAGACAGCTGAAGCCCTCTTGGTGCCTCGACACTTTCAAGGACAACGCAGGAATCGTCCTATTCGAGAAGAGGAAAGGTCTCACCTATTGCATAGCAGCCAAAGTTGAAACACACAATCACCCATCAGCCATAGAGCCATTCGGAGGAGCTGCGACCGGAACCGGAGGGGTCATACGCGACCTTCTTGGGGTCTGGGCGAAACCGATAGCGTGCACGGATGTTCTATGTTTTGGGCCACTCGACTTCGATCAGAGCAAGTTGCCGAAAGGAGTGAATCATCCAACCTATCTGTTTGACGGAGTAGTCGCTGGAATTGGAACCTACGGAAACAACATGGGTATTCCTACTGTGAACGGCGCGATTTACTTCGATGAGAGTTATGTTGGCAATGTGGTCGTGTACTGCGGCTGCATTGGAATATTACCAATGGAACGGTTCGTGAGAAACACCAGGCCAGGGGACATAGCTCTGCTTGTGGGCGGCAGGACTGGAAGAGACGGAGTGCATGGAGTAACATTTGCATCGGCCGAACTGACAGATAAGTCTGAGGAGACCTCTCTCTCCGCTGTTCAAGTTCCAAACCCAATTGAAGAAGAGAAACTGAAACGCGCCATCCTAAAGGCAAGAGATCGAAGGCTCGCATCCGGAATAACAGACCTCGGAGGAGGAGGGCTCTGTTGCGCTGTTACTGAGATGGCCCATAGATCCAAGTGCGGTGTTCGCATAGAACTTGATAAAGCGCCATTGAAGGAGACAGTTCCACCGATGGCCCCTTGGGAGATTTGGATATCGGAGTCCCAAGAACGAATGCTATTGTCTGTTCCAAGGAAGAGCCTGTCGAAGGCCGTCGAAGTCTTTGATGATGAGGATGTTCTAGCAACACCGATCGGAGAATTCACTCGTGGAAAAACTGTGACTGTCACTTACCTCGAGAGGGGCGTACTGGACCTCGATCTGGACTTCTTGTTCGCACCTCCGAGAGTGACTAGGACGGCCGACATAGCTTCCGATGCGCCGCCCGAACCTTCTTTCGACAGTCCACGTGACCTCACACGGATCGTTCTTGAACTCCTCTCCGCGTCTAACATTGCCAGTAAAGAATCAGTCATTCGAACATACGACCATGAGGTCCAAGGAAACACCGTGCTGAAGCCCCTTCAAGGAGAACTCAGCGCACCGAACGATGCGGCAGTCTTGAAGCCGCTACCCGATTCATGGAGAGGAGTTGCCATATCGTGCGGAATGAACCCAAACTACGGAAAATTGGATCCATATTGGATGGCAGCTTCCGCCATCGATGAAGCGTTAAGAAACAATGCAGCTGTCGGAGGAAGAAGAACAGCCTTACTTGACAACTTTACCTGGGGCAGTCCCGAGAGGCCCGACAGAATGGGAAGCCTCCTCAGGGCATGCCAAGCATGCTATGACTTCGCGAAAGGTTTTGGAGCGCCATTCATCTCAGGCAAGGATAGCCTATACAACGAATCGCCTCTCGGCTCAGTTACACCGACACTCTTGGTAACAGCGATAGGGCTGGTGCCGGATATACGGCGGGTAATATCTGTCGAGTTGAAAAAGCCGGGCAACAAGTTGTACCTTGTCGGAGCAACCTATCATGAGTTGGGAGGCTCAGAGTACTTCAAGCTCAGAAAGATCTTTGGAGGAAGTGTGCCTAAGGTCAGGCTCCCGAATGCAAAAAGAACCATCCGAGCCCTGACCTTGGCGGCCGATAAGGGATACGTCAAATCATGCCACGACATTTCAGAGGGAGGCCTGGCCGTTGCCGCGGCTGAGATGGCTTTGGGAACCTGGTATGGGCTCGATCTGAACCTTGACGACGTTCCTTCTGCGTCCGAGCTGCGTAACGATGTTCTCCTCTTCTCTGAGTCGAACAGCCGATTCCTGGTAGAGGTAGATCCAATAAAGAGGCGAATGTTCGAGCGATTGATGCAAAGCATCTCATGTGCCGCCATTGGTAAGGTTCGAAAGGATGGAAGATTGGTACTCCGAAGATCCAGCAAGGTCTTGGTCGACGCGAAGGTTCAAGACCTCCGAGCCGCTTGGAGGAAGCCTTTCGAGGCTGGGTGAATGAAGCGAAAGAACGTCCGTATATGCATCATGCGAGTCGGAGGAACAAACTGCGACGAAGAAACCCGCAGTGTTTTCGACGAGCTTGAGATAAGATCTGAGATCGTTCACGTGAAAACCATCATCGAGAAGCGAAACCTTCTGGACTATCATGGATTGGTTCTGCCAGGAGGATTCGCTTTCGGAGATTACGTAAGAGCGGGAGCCATCTGGGCAGATCTCTTGAAGGATGAGTTGGGTGATTTGCTACATGGGTTCGCCGAGGCAGGTCGGCCGATTCTGGGAATTTGTAATGGGTTTCAGGTCCTTGTGGAGACCGGATTGCTTCCGGGCTTTGAAACGTCTGGCGGCCAGCCGGAGATTGCTCTTGCAGGCAACGTCCCTTCTGGCTACAGGTGCACATGGGTCGCGAGTGATGACTTTCTCTACTTGAAGCATGAGAACTCAGGGAGGTGCGTTTTCACACGCACAATACGGAAAGGAAGGCTTCTCCGAATCCCGATCGCTCACGCAGAAGGAAGAATCCTGTTGCCGAGAGGGGCTGAGAAGGAGTATTTCGAAAGACTGGTGAACAGTGATCAGATCGTCTTCAGATTCGCCAAGTCTGATGGGAGCTACGCAGAGGAAGTCTTTCCGTACAACCCGAACGGATCAATGTGGGACATCGCCGGGATATGTAATAAGAGCGGAACTGTGATGGGACTGATGCCCCATCCCGAAAGGGCCTACTTCGGGCATCAGCTGCCGGATTGGACAAAGCGCCAGCGACCCTTAGCGTATGGCGATGGCAAGATGATCTTCGAATCGATGATCAACCACATTTTGAAACCTTAGGCGGGTTGAAGTCGGTAGAATGACTCCGCTGAGCTCCTAGGTCAGTATGGGTTAAGAAGATACTTTTCGAGCCCATGTGTCGTCAAGATTGTGTTCCATAGAAGTCGGCCTCTTGTCATCAAGCCTACTCCATTGAGGTTCGGTGTTATGTATGATGCTTTCTTCTTCACGTCCTTAAAGTCAACATCAAAGTAGAGCTTGCCTGTCGCAGCGTCTTTTCTCGCTCCAACCCCAACCACGACAACTCCTTCCTTCACCATATCAGAAGTTAGTCTGAAGGAGTCCTCCTTGCAAAGCTCCGGCGGTCTTCCTGCTGCACAGACCACCACGTCTGCCTTCTTGATCCTCTCCAATGTGCTGCTCGTCGACCGGTGACAGCAGACAGGGGTTGCGTCCCTATCCTCGAATAGTTTTCTCAAAGGCTTCCCCACCAAGTCGCTACGACCGACAATGACAATGTCCTTTCCCTTCAGCTCAACACCGTACCTGTCGAGAAGGTCAATTATCCCAGCCGCGGTGCAGGGCAGAACATCCTTTTGGAAGTCGTAGCGACTCATGAGTTTGCCCTTGTTCTTGGGAGTCAGTCCGTCAACATCTTTCTCCGGTACAAGGAGCTCAAACGGTCTGTGCCTATCGACGAAATCAGGCAGAGGCATTTGGATCAGCACGCCGGTAATATCATCTCTAATGTTCATCTCCTCAATCGTCTTGCAGAGCTCTTTCTCCCTGCCTTCCTGGGGACAACTGTAAAGCTCGCAGACCTCAGAGTAGATTCCCACTTCTTTGCAGTCTGCCTGCTTCATTGAAACATACATTTTGGCCGTTGCATCGTCGGAGGCGAGTATGGCGGCGAGCCCAGGAGTGATTCCCATCTTTCGCAGCTCACGCACTTCCTCTGCGACTTTCTGCTTCCTTTCGTCGAAGATGTGCTCAGCTCGCATGACGACTGTCAATCCAATCCCTCATCAATGCGCTTTCCCTTCGCGGCCCACTCGGCGACTTGGCGCTCGATGAAGATACGCTGTCTCTCGCTCCATTCTTCCTCCCAGTCACCGCTCAGGTCCACATTCACGACTCTGCTTACTTGAGGCCCCTTCTCGTTGTGGAAAGTACACTCTTCGACTGCAAGTCTTTGATCGGAATAGAGCTGGATTGCTTTCGAGTAGGTTCTGTGTTCGTGAACGAGCACTCTGTCCGAAAGCGATTGAATCGCATCTTCTCTCCTATCTCTGAACATCTGCCTCTCTGATTCCAAGACCTCGACGGGACGTTGAAGGATTATCGGGCCCTTCTCAACACTCACATCGATGAAGTACACGGTGCACCCAGTAACCTTGACGCCGTATTCAAGCGCGGCTTCATGGACGTATCTTGCGTTCAAGCCCTTCCAGCCAAAGGACGGGAGAAGGGCAGGATGAATGTTCATCGTCTTCCAACGATACTTCCGGAAGAAGTCCGACCCAACTATTCTGTCCCAGCCAGCGAGGCACACCAACTCCACAGAATAGGAGTCTAAGATATCCATTATTTGACGTTCAAACTCAACGCGGTCCATATCTCTGTGATCTACTAGACGGCTCGGAATACGATGACCCTCGGCTATCTCCCTCACAGGCGCGTCAGGATTGTTGTAGATGAGGACGGCCACATTCACACTCTGAAGGACGCCTAGCTCTTGGTGCTCTACTATCGCCTTGAAGTTCGACCCTCTGCCTGAAGCGAGCACACCTATATTCGGCATTTGATGCTATCGAGCCTCCTAAAGGCGAAGGCCGTCAGGCATCAACACGCCATCCACGTACACGTTGCCCTGTTCATCAAGCGAGTATCGCCCTTCCCCGATCATCTCCAAGGTCTTGGGATAGATGACCCAATCACCGCGTTCCTTTAGCCTCGCTTGATGTTCAGAAGCAATCCGCTTGACAAGAGCTGCGTTCTCAGGCCTCGCAAGATCCTGCAAGGTGACGCCCCCCGGAAGAATCACATCTACTGGCTGAGATCGCATCAAGATCTCGCCATAATCCACCTTTTCTCGAACGATGTGCGTCGTCGAATAGAGCCTCTTCTCTCCCGCAAGCATAGCGTCTCGAACAGCGTTGAGACCTGTATACTTTCTCCGGTTTCCATCCTTTACGGATAGATCGGCGGGATGCACATTCACAATTCTGTCGTTGTATCTTTCTAGGAGTGGTTGAGAGACTATGCTCATGTAGCCGCAGAGTGCGATGAGATCAAGGTTATGTTCCTGGATCGTTTCCAATGTCAATCGGTCGTATTCTGGACGAAGAGAAAGATCGCCTTTCGAACTGCGGCCGCGACATCTATAGAAGTCCGTGATGTCGTTATGTCTGTAGTCGACTTCATATTCCGAGGATATTGATTGAGCCTTACATTTCTGATTTGATGGGTCGAACACGTCTGTGAATATGAGCATAACTTGATATGGACATCTATCCTCCTTCTGAAGCTGATTCTCTAGGATTTTAACGACATTGGTTCCAGAACCTGACATGAAGCATGCTACTCTCATCGGCCTAGGATGCCTAGCGGGATCGAAGATCTTCCTAAACGACATGGAGATGCCTCAACGCTTTTCTCCCAATGTCTGTTCGATGATACTCTCCGTCCCAGTGAATCATGCCGACGGCACGGTAGGCCTTCTCTATTGCTAGCGGTATCGTGTCGCCTAATGCGGTGACTCCCAGAACGCGTCCTCCGCTTGTCACTATGCTCGTTCCTTGTTTGGCGGTCCCTGCGTGGAAGACGGCCACGTGCTTTTCCTTTGCCACTTCATCAAGGCCGACGATGATCTTGCCTTTCTCGTATTGTCCGGGATATCCCGCTGACGCCATGACGACGCAAACCGCTGCCTGGCTAGACCAGACCATCCTCTCCTTCTGATCTAACCGCCCGTTGATGCAGGCTTCAAGATATTCGAAAAGGTCAGATTTCATCCTGAGGACTATTGGTTGGATTTCTGGATCTCCGAACCTCACATTGAACTCCAGTACATAGGGCCGCCCTTCGCAGATCATTAGCCCGAGATACAATACGCCTTTGAACTCGATGTTTGCTTCTCTCATCCCCTCCATGAAGCGGGGAACGATATCATTCTGGATCTCTTCTTCGAGATCCTCGGCGACGATCGGCGCCGGAGAGTAGGCGCCCATACCTCCCGTGTTTGGCCCACTGTCACCGTCAAAAATAGGCTTGTGGTCTTGCGAGGAGGGCAGAGGAACATACGTGCGGGTTTCCGTATCAACAATAGCCATGTACGAAGCCTCCTCACCCACCAGCATATCCTCGAGGACTACTCGCTCGCCGGAGCTACCGAATCTCTTCTGAACCATCATTTCATCAATTACCCTTAGCGCCTCCTCTTCTGTTCGGCACACGGACACTCCTTTTCCGGCTGCAAGTCCGTCTGTCTTCACGACGATTGGTGTACCTCTGCTTCTCACATAGTCGGCCGCTTTTGCTGGTTCGTCAAAAATCTTGAAGCTCGCAGTTGGAATGCTGTGCTGCTTCATGAATAGCTTCGCCCAAATCTTGCTGCTCTCGGCTACAGCAGCTTCTTTGGTCACTCCGAATATTTCCAGATCTCTCGAGTGAAAGACGTTGGCGACGCCCTTAGCCAATGGTTCTTCGGGACCTACGACTGTCAGACAGTCATTATGGAGTGCGAATTCCGCTAGGTCATCAAAGCTGCCTGTCGCTATGGGAACGCTGTTCGGGGTTCCTCCATTGCCCGGGGCGCAGAAGACCTTGGCGACCTGTCCGCTTTGTTGGAGCTTCCATACTAGTGCGTGCTCTCTTCCACCCGACCCAATTACAAGTACGTTCTTCTTCATGATGGAAGCTCACGCTCCCAATATCTCCGACTGTCGCGTTCACCTAGGCGGTTGCTCATGTCATCTGCGATTTTCTGCGCCAATGGTGTTGGATATTCGCCTGTTAGACAGGCCATGCAAAGTTGGTTCCGATCAAGTCCCAGAGCATTGACCAAGCCTTCGATCGTCTGATAGCAGACATGATCGGCGTTCAGGGTTCTTTCTATTTCAGGAACCGTCTTCGTCGCAGCAATAAGCTCCCGGTGCGTAGAGATATCTATCCCATAGAAGCAGGGAGAGATTATCGGGGGGCAAGTGACCCAGAACTCAACACTCCTTGGCGCTGCAGTCCTCACAAGGTTCACGATCTTTCTGGAAGTTGTCCCTCTCACAATACTGTCATCCACCAGTACGACTCTTCTGTCTTTGAGAATAGATTTTACTGGGTTCAGCTTGAGAGCTACGGAATCTTCTCTCCTGCTCTGGCCGGGCATTATGAAGGTCCGGCCGATGTACCGGTTCTTGATCAAACCTTCGGAGACCTCGATCCCTGTCATTCTTGCTATCCCTTCGGCGGCGGGTCGGGCAGTGTCGGGGACGGGAACTATTACGTCTGCATGTGTCTCGTACGTCCTAGCGAGTTCCTGCCCCAAGTTAATGCGAATTGGGTAGACTTCTCCCCCGTCTAGGACTGAGTCAGGTCTGCTGAAATACACATACTCGAACATGCAATGTGCCACTCGCTTAGGAGGTGCAAGGCTTTTCCTCACGGTTTCTCCTTGCGAGTTCAGGGCGATCATTTCTCCAGGCTTGACATTGGAGATGAGTTCTGCGCCCACTGTGTCTAGGCCAACACTCTCTGACGCAAAAAGAGCGGCATCTACAGTTCTCCCGTAGCACAAAGGCCTGAAACCTTGAGGATCTCTGAAGGCCACAAGTTCTTTGTCACCTGTGATCGCCACCGCTGAGAAAGCCCCCTCGATAGCTGTCATACACCTTGAGATTGCTTCCTCAAGTTCTTGGGTTTCGGACAGTTCTTTTGCGAGGTATGTGAGAATCACTTCTGCGTCGCAGTCGGAGGCAAGGAATCTTCCCTGCTTTGAAAGCTCTTGCCTCAGGTTGACATAGTTCACTAGATTCCCGTTATGGCAGAGCGCTATCCCACCTCTCGGGTAGCTTATGAAGAATGGTTGAACTGAACTTTCGACACTCTGCTCAGGAGGGACTCCTTGCTTGCCCTGATCAAGAGGTGATGTCCCAGTGGTGGAATATCTGATATGCCCTATTCCGCAGGTTCCTGGCAGAGCCTGATAACTTTCAAGTTCGCCCATCAGTCCGAGTGCTTTCTTGTGGTAGAACCTTGACCCATCGAACGTGAAGATTCCATTTCCCTCTTGCCCTCTATGTTGAAGTGCCAACATGGCATGCCATAAGCAGTCGACCACCGTTCTTGCTGTGCTGTGCGCACCGACAACCCCGCATGATTCTCTTGCCCCGCTCACATCTATCACTTCAAGAG
>Ga0209725_1000200_pt1 | contig 36700 bp, 36 predicted proteins | sample I18A1metaG_FD_184145 | JGI IMG/M metagenome (GOLD analysis project Ga0209725, IMG submission 184145) | Lake sediment bacterial and archeal communities from Gulf of Boni, Indonesia to study Microbial Dark Matter (Phase II) - ​I18A1 metaG... | ecosystem: Environmental > Aquatic > Freshwater > Lake...
CTAGTCCGCCCCGCGCGCGCCCCGGCCTTCTAGAGGCTCGGAGGAGACGAGTTGGGGTCGAAGCTGAACCGCGATTTGCTCTGCAACGGTGTCATACACGCAAAAAAGGGTGTCATACACCCTCGAGCTTTCAATTCCCTAGCCCTTGGGATTTGCTCTGCAACCTGCGTACAATGCGGGGTCGAGGCTGACAACGTAGCGAGCTTTCAATTCTACCATAGACCCATTGAAGCATTGCAGACCCTTGGTGACTTCGCCGAGCGCAGCAACTTTGGTTGTCATTTCATCAGTCTTCCCTGTTCCTTGCTTCTCGATCAGGTTTGCCCTCAGGTTGTTCCACGATCAGTTTGCGCCAAGTGCGATATAAGCGAGGGCACAATTTAAGCATCCGTGTCTGTCGTTGGGATGCCTCCCCTGACTGAGTTCAAGGACCTATCATGGGAAATCCGTAGGCTAGAGATATATGTAAGGAATCCTTACTTTCTGCGATACGTGACGGTTGATGGCTTTCAGCGAAGTGGTCAAGATAACTTCAAAGGGACAGTTTACGCTGCCAGTTGAAATACGGAGGGACCTATCTCTCGCGAAAGACAGCTATGTCTATGTCACCAGAGTCGGCCGCATGATCGTTATGAAGAAAGTGGACGAGCTATCCTTGGACGATATCTCGGTTATTCTCGAAGGTCTTGCAAAGAAGAGAGGCATTACCCGCGAGCTACTCATGAAAGACATCGAGAGGGCCAGGGAGAAGATGCTTGAAGACAAGCATAGCAAGACCCAAGCTCACCGTTCTCATTGACATAAACATCCTCATCTCCGGCCTCGTATTCCTCAAAGGGAATGAGCATAGAATACTAAAGCTTGCCGAAGACAAGGCGATAGCCCTCGTACTACCGGAGTTTGTCTTGGAGGAAACGAGGGCAGTCTTGGGCCGCCGCTTCCCAGGTCATGAAGCACTTTTGGACGCATTCCTTTCGAGGGCGGAGTGCGCAGTGCTGGCTTCGAAGCAAATTGAGCAACGCGCTTCTCTCTACGAGAGAAAGGTCAGAGACACAAAGGATGCGCCTCTGCTAGCTTCCGTCGTCGTGGCGAAACCAGATTTCACAGTCACAGGAGACGTGATCCTTAGGGAGGATATGAGGCGTTGCCGAGAGGCTGTTCACGTCACAACCATATGTACTTCAGGTCAATTCTTGAAGGAAGTCTTGAAGAAGCGACGCTAGCTAGCTTGGAACTTTGCCATCATTTTGGCCGTGCGTGGTTCAAGAGACCTTCGCACGGAATATCCTGTAGAGGTCTGGGTCCCACTGGTTTCGAACTCGCGTGAATTCTGAAACCATTTCTGGCTGCCGAATTGCTTCGGGTCCCCGCGGACTTGAACCTGCCTTTCAAGCTTTTCATGGGCGACAAGGTAGCCAACAAGACCCGATAAGACAAGAAATATCAAGATCATTGTGCAACTGCTAGCTTGAGCCTCAGTGGGCGAGGGTAGGGTTCTGAACCTGAGGCCTGATGCCCCGTGCCGGCACCACATGCGCTCATCGGGTCTCTAAGCACGGTAATTCCTCAGTGCCTTCTCGAGGGCCGAGCTATCTAGGCTCGAGAACCTGAACCTGCCCGTCCTTCAGCCCGACATAGACACGATCTGTCATGTCCAAGAAGAGACCGGTCTCCACGAGGCCCGGGATCGACTTCAGCCGAGCTTGTAGCCCCGGGGGATCTTCAATTGCGCCAAAATCTACATCGACTACAAGATTTCCGTTGTCTGTAGTGATCGGTGTGGCGTCGCTGCTGTGCCTGAGCTTGGGCTTTCCGCCCAGCTGGGCAAGTCTTGACATGACGAGGCTGTGCGCGAAAGGCATGACTTCCACGGGAACCGCCTGACCGCTGCCTAGGGTCTGGGTCAGCTTTCTCTCATCGACGACCACTATCAACCTCTTTGCCGCAGTATCTACGATCTTCTCTCTCGTCAGCGCGGCGCCTCCTCCCTTGATGAGGTCTAGCGTCTCGGACGCCACCTGGTCAGCTCCGTCGAGTGCAAGATCGATCTCTGAAACTTCGTTCAGACTCACGGTCTTGAGGCCGGCCCGGACGATCGCTGCTTCAATCTGGCGAGATGTTGGAATCAGCTTCATTTCGAGCGCTCTGCTCCTTGAGGTCGCTGCGAGTTCGAAGACAAGAAGTTCGAGTGTGGTGCCGCTTCCTATTCCAACTACTCTTGCGTCTCGAATCTCTTCAAGCGCCTTGAGGATCGCTGCGCGTTTCGCTGTCTGGACCCAGCTCAATGGTCAGCCCTCTGACTCGATCTGTTCAAGCCGCTCCATCGCTTTGAGAACCTCCTCCCTGATCGCCTCAATCTTCTTCTCTGTTTTCGCCTTGGCGTCCTGCAGTTCTGTTGCTCTCGTGTTGAGGCCTGATTGTGCAGTTGGCGAGACCGTCTCAGTCGATGTGACGGCTTGATCGCTCTTTGCTTCGGTAACAGGCGATGAGAAAGGCACCGTGCCGCCGTGGAGATCTGTAAGTTTCTTGTCTATCTCGAGCAGCTTCTCGCGAAAGCTGAGCAGAAGCTCCTTTTTTGCGGATTCTAGGTCGAATATGTCGACGATCCGTTGATGCTCTGATATTCTAGATTCGAGATCCTTCAAGTCAGATGAGTACTTGTCAACAAGGCGATCGCGCTCGTCGCGATCTATGATTCCCTGTGCCTCAGACTCGTAGATGGTCGTGAGGGCGGTTCCGATGATCTCTCGTTCCAGCTTGAGCACCTTGAGAATCTCACGAGAGCGTGATGCATCTGACTCGTCGACCGGGTGTTCAATCTCAGGGCTGGTGGCACTGGCCGCCTCCGATACATGCTGCTTTGGCTTCTTCCTCCAAAAGACCAAAGACACAAGGGAGGGAAGAAGCCGCGACAGCATCGTGCTGGTCACGGGTCGCCCTCTTATGAGGCGCCTATGTCGAAGAGTGCTGTTATAAATCCGCTTGCCGCGCCCATGGGTATCTGCACCATCTCCGGGGACAAATCCTTACGGATTGTCAACATTCGCCGAGAATATCTTGCGACAGGAAATTGGCCATTCCTTTATCTATGGATACACTTGTGACACCGTTGGCCGATTTGCTAACTGATCAGAAGCCTGCTACTCGCTCAGCGCCCTCGAAGAGAAGACCGTCTTTGCGCCATTACATCAGCTGCTCGGCGGGAGATGAACCATTGGATGAAAGACCCAATATGCGGAATGTACGTGGATGAGAAGACAGCGAAGATAAGGAAAACGCTGCGAGGCACGACCTACTACTTCTGTAGCGAGACCTGTCTCAGACAGTTTGAGAAGCCTGAGGTTGAGCTACGCAAGCTCAAGATGCTCGCCTCGATTGGCGCGGCCTTGACTATTCCCACGCTAATACTGACGTACCTCGCAGTGTTCCCTCAGACGATGAACAACTACCTTCTCCTGCTCCTGAGCGCGCCCGTACAGTTCGTCGTCGGCTTTCGCTTCTACAAAGGAACCTATGATGCGTTGAAGAACCGCATGGGGAACATGGACACGCTCATCGCGATAGGGACGACCGCGGCATGGTTCTACAGCTTCATCGTTACCTTGAGCCCTTCGGTATTCCCTTCGAGCGGCGTATACTTTGACACTGCTGCTCTGATCATCACACTCGTCTTGGTTGGTAACCTCCTCGAATACGTGAGCAAGGGCAAGGCCTCCGAGGCGGTCAGGAAACTCTTGGATCTTCAATCCAGGACAGCACGTATCGTGCGTGATGGTGGCCAAGTGGACGTTCCTGTAGAGGAGGTCAAAGTTGGGGACGTGTTCCTTGTCCGACCCGGCGAGAGGGTGCCAGTCGACGGTGTAGTTCTAGAGGGTCACACGACGATCGACCAGTCAATGATAACGGGGGAGAGCATGCCGGTCGAGAAGAACGCCGGCGACCAGGTCATTGGAGGCACCATCAACAAGACCGGCTTCTTGCGTGTCAGGGCAGAGAAGGTCGGCGCGGATACCGTGCTCTCAAAGATCGTTCAGCTCATCGAAGAGGCGCAGATGGCAAGGGCGCCTATCCAGAGAATGGCGGATAGGATATCCGGCTATTTCGTGCCAGCCGTTCTGGCGATTGCAGGTGTTTCAGCGTTGGCTTGGTACTTCGTAGGGCATATCGGGTTGAACTTTGCCTTGCTGGCTTTCGTCTCCGTTGTGATAATTGCCTGCCCGTGTGCTCTTGGAATCGCCACGCCCGCTGCCGTCATGGTTGGAACCGCCAAGGGAGCGCAGAGTGGAATACTGATCAAAGGCGGTGAGTACCTTGAGACGATGCAAAAAGTAGACACCGTGGTATTCGACAAGACTGGAACTCTGACAGAAGGCGAACCGGCGGTAACTGACATCGTTGGTTTCAATGATTTCGCACAAGAGGAGGTGCTACGCTATGCTGCAGTCGCTGAGAGAAGGTCGGAACATGCGCTTGGCGAGGCAATTCAGCGTCAGGCCAGTTGGTTGAAGTTACAGGTACCTGAGCCCGATTCTTTTGAAGCAGTCCCCGGCATGGGCGTCAAGTGTGGCTACGATGGCCACGAAATTGCTCTCGGAAACAGAACGCTCATTTCTACCGCGTCCGGTGACATCTCTCCCGACATTGAGAAGCACCTCTCAACTCTTGAGAATGAAGGGAAAACAGCGATGATTCTCTCAATTGACAACAACATCGCAGGATTGGTGGCGGTCGCAGACACTCTGAAAGAGCACTCCGCGGAGGCGATCAAGCAACTCAAGGAGATGAACATTCAAGTCATGATGTTGACAGGCGACAATGAGAAGACCGCGCGAGCGATTGCTGGAAGAGTTGGAATCGAGCGTGTTCTTTCGCAGGTGCTACCTGATCAGAAGGAGAGAGTTGTGAGAGAGATCCAGCGCGAGGGGAGACGTGTTGCAATGGTGGGGGATGGAGTAAACGATGCTCCTGCGTTGGCTACGGCGGATGTTGGAATCGCGATAGGGAGCGGAACCGATGTTGCGGTTGAAACTGGCGGCATTGTTCTTATCCGGGATGATCCGAAAGATGTTGTCGCCGCCCTTCGGCTCAGCAGGCGCACTTTCCGAAAGATAAAGCAGAATCTCTTCTGGGCCTTCGCATACAATACCGTTTTGATACCTGTCGCAGCTGGAGCGCTTGTTCCAATTCTCGGGGCTGGAATGTACGATTACCTGCCATTCCTTGCCGCGGGGGCCATGGCCTTCAGTTCAGCTACCGTGGTCGGGAACTCCCTTCTCCTTTCAAGGTTCAACCCGGCGGCACGCACGTAGGGTGCCCACAGAAATGTGAGAGGGAGCCCTTTTCCGGTAGTCTACTGCTTACGTTCCAACGAGAGCTTCGTCAGTTTGGTTCCGTATTTCTCTTTGTACTCTGCAAGACATGGTTTGCAGCAGAAGTAGCGGTTGCGATCCCCGACGAGAAGCGTCACCGGTTCGCCCTTGATCTCCTGTCCACACGTGTCGCACGTGATCTTCACCCACTGCCCCGGCCTGATCGCGACGTTCGGTTCATCCTTGGCGACGTGGGTCACTACGTTGTAGGTTAGAGACGATAGATTTGGTATGGACGATATGGTAGAGGAAACTAGCTTTTCAAGCTCATCCAGACCGCCTGCAAAAACCATGAACAGCAAGTTGTGCTCTCCAGTCATCCCGTAGACATTGCGGATCTCCGGAACCTTCGCGAGCGCGCTCAGAACCTCCTCAATCTTGCTAGGTTCTACCTTCGCGGTTGCGACGGCAAAGAGGCCATTCGTTATCTTGGAAGTGTCGATTATCGGGGAGATCTTCTTGATGAGGCCCATATCAAACATCTTTCGTAGCCGGCTTTCAACTGTAGGAGTGCTGACGCCGGCCGTGCGGGCGATCTCCCTGAGTGAACGCCTACCGTCCTCGGCAAGTGCTGCTAGAATGTGAAAATCTGTGTCGTCGATTCGATTGGGCAAGACTTGCACCCAGTACTGTGAAAGGAAGGGGCGTTAAAAAGAGTTCTTGGAACCACAAGGGCGTTCCGACAGTTCGGGCAAGCTTGGCCAGACAATGGTCAAAGGTTTCGGATAGCACGTTCCTCGAAAATCCTCAGGAATTTGGGGGCATCGACGGCGGTGGCAATTCTCGCTCTTCCCTTGAACTGCACAACTTCTTTCCACGCCCGCCTATCTGCGATGGTCTGACCGCGGGCGATCGAGCCCTCCGTTTCTACGTCTACCGGATACTCTGTAACCGTAAGCAGCGCATGGTCAACAAGATAGGCGACAGTCATAGGATCATGCAGTGAGAGGCTTCCCCAGGATTCGATAAGTTTGCTGGCTATCTTCTGCAGGAACCTCGCTCCGCGATTTCCAGATTCGATGATCTTCTGGTACCGATTCTTGGTCAACATGGCGGAAGGGTCGGTTGTTACGTCCAAACCGACGACTGTGAGCTTCAAGCCGGAGTTGAACACGATCTTTGCAGCTTCCGGATCTACGTACACGTTAAACTCGGAGACAGGGGTCACATTCCCGAAGCCATATGGGGTCAGGCCGAATGCCCCTGCCATTGTCGTGACGCCCTCCAGCTTGTCCGCAAGTTGAGGAGCCCGACTCAAGGCGGATGCAAGGTTTGTTAGAGGCCCGAGGCAAACAAGGTGCAGGCCTCCCTTCCCGGCTTCGTCTATGATCAGGTCGACCGCGTGGCGAGGATCAAGTCCCATCGTCGGGTCCGGAAGATTTGAATCCCCCAAGCCATCTGACCCGTGAACGTATCCTGCCGTGTAGAGTTCCCGTCTGAGGGGCCGAGCACAGCCGCGAGCGACCGGAATGTCTCTGGCGTCGAACGTTTCGAGCACCTTCAGCGCGTTCTTGCTGGTCTTCTCCACTTCGACGTTTCCGCAGACAGCGGTGATGGCTCTTATCCTCAGCTCTTTGGATCCCAACGCAAGCATTATCGCGAGAGCGTCGTCAATTCCGACATCGCAATCGATTATGATATCCTTCGGCATGCTTGAGTTTCATCCCTTGTCTGCTCGAATAATGTTTGCGAGGCAATCCGCTAGTTCTCTGACGGCAATCAAGTTAGGGGGAACCCCACAGTCCGCCAAGGCGTGAGCAAGCTGAGATATCTGTGGGGGTCTGATCTGGGCTCCAGCAAGGATGTCTGTCTTTTCAAAGATCGCCCTCGTCTCGCCGTCAGCGACTATCCTACCACCTGCCAGAAGGATTATTCTCTCAGCGACCTCCGCTACAAACCTCATGTCATGGGTGATTACTATGACCGTCGCACCGTCCTCGTTCAGATTTCGAACAAGCTGGCCAACTCGTCTTCTGCCCTGGTGGTCTTGGCCGGTCGTGGGTTCGTCGAGGCAATACACCTCAGGCTTAATAGACATGATCGACGCAATGGTGAGCAGCTTCATTTTCCCGTAGTCGAGGTCGTAGGGATGTGTCTGCTCGAATCCTGACAGGCCCACAGCTTCGATGGCCCACGCGGTCCGCTCCGCAACCTCGCCGGGCTTCAGCCCAGCGTTCTTGGGACCGAAAGCCACTTCGTCCCAGACTTTGCTGGAGAAGATCTGATGAGACGGGTTCTGGAATACGTATCCAACGGTGAGTGCGAGCCTATTTGCAGGGACTTCCCGGGTATCGATGCCCTTGACGAGGACTTTGCCTCTTGTAGGCTTGAGCAAACCATTGAAGTGTTTTGCCAGAGTCGTCTTTCCTCCGCCGTTTTGACCGATGAGAGCTATTGTTTCCTTTTGTTCGATTTTCAGGCTGACACCTACTAGAGCCGTGACTCGGTTGCCGTAGCTGTACCAGACTTCCTCGACATCGATGAGGCTCATGAGGGCCTCCCTCTCGTCAAGTCGTGATACAGGGCGATTGCTTCATCAAGCGTGATTGGATAGGCGTCCTTTGTTAGGCCTGCTTTTTCAGCCAGCAAGTGAGAGAGCTCAGTCACACTGGGTGCGTCGACACCGATCTCTTTTAGGTGGTCAACTTGAGTCAAGACGCGGCGTGCTGAACCTTCCGAGACAATTCGTCCCTGGTTCAGAGCAATGATTCTGTCTGCGAACGTGGCCAGCTCCTCTATCTCGTGCTCTGCCACTATGACGGTGTAGCCTTCCCTATTCAGGGCGCGCATCGTTTCGAGAACCTCGGTCTTACCGACGGGATCGAGTTGCGCAGTAGGCTCATCCATGACAATGACCTCAGGCCTCACCGCCAAAACGGTCGCTATCGCGAGGCGCTGTTGCTGTCCTCCTGACAGCTCGAAGGGCGACCGGTCTTCCAGACCCTCCAGGCCTACTTGCCGCAATGAGTCCCTGATGCGACTGAACATCTCCTCTCGTTCAAAACCCATCATAGACATGCCGAATGCCACCTCTTCGTCTACACGCGCCGAGACACCCGAGAACTGGTTTGTAGGGTCCTGAAAGACTAAGCCAACCTTGAGCGAAAGCTCCGCAACAGTATGTTTCATGGTATCCATTCCGGCAACGGTTACGGTCCCTCCATACGTCCCCCCGTAGAAATGCGGAACCAGGCCGTTCAGTGCCTTGCACAACGTCGACTTACCTGCACCATTCGGACCTATGACGCCGAACATCTCACCCTTCAGAACCTTCAGGTTAGTGTCATAGAGAACAGGAGCGTGGCCAGGGTATGCGTACGTCAAGCCATCGACTCGGACAGCAACTTCCTCACGAGACATTGCTTCTTGGCCCTACGTGGTCGCGTAGCAAGGTGAAACGGCTTAAATATTTAGACGGCTCGATTCGATCCCATGACATCTGAAACAAAAGCTACTGGACCAACTGTCGTCGAAAGACCTGCAGGCTTCGCAATCCTGCAGATCGTTCTGATTCCCGTCATCGCGGCGCTCAACTATGTGACGGGCGTGATCATCAATATCCTCAAACTCCCGCTTTTCATGGATACTTGGGCCACGATGTTCGGAACCGTGGTAGCAGGTGTCTGGGTGGGTGCGGCCGGAGGATTCCTCTACAATATCATCATGGCCTTCACCCTTTGGGGGCTCCCAGCCTGGGTCTGGGGGTTCATCAACGTCTACATCGCCATCATCACATGGGTTTTCTGGAGAATCGGGTGGGTAACCGTCAAGAGCCCCGCGAAACTCGTCACTGCAGGAATCCTCGTTGGCGTGACAAATGTCGTCCCGGTGACGATAATCAGCTGGGGAGTCTTTGGCCTCATGCCAACTTACGCTGGGACCGCGTGGATCTATGCCGCTGTATTGGCCAGCACGAACGACACACTGTCAGCCTCTGTAGTCAGCAGTATCGTAGCAGAGATACCTGACAAGCTCATCAGCCTCATCCTCGCGGCCGTAGTCGCTTCACGTATGCCAGCAAGGTTCACGCTTCGCCCACCGAAGGCATAGCGTCCCATGTCGAGCACCGCGTTCGGGATACTCAAGTCGGGCTACGTGGCACGTAACACATTGGTCCACCACCTCGACGGGCGGACCAAGTTCCTCTTTTTTCTCTGGATCTCCCTCTTCAACTACATCTTCTACGACCTATACGTGACGATCGCATCTTTCGCTGTCGTTACGCTGCTCGCGTACGTGGCACGGATCCAAAGATTCGTCGCGACGGTCCTTCTCATTATCGTGCTTCCGATTCTCTTGCTGGGAGTTGGGATAATTGGCGGCCCCTTTGGGTTTGCCCACAACAAGACGCCTATTGCGGCTATGCAGCTCTTCGGGCTCACAATTGGCCTCTACTTGGAAGGGACTGTCTATGTGTCTGTTTGGACATCACGCCTGGCGGTCACGATAACCGCTGCCATTCTGGCGTATGTCACGACACATCCTTCAGACCTTGCGGCAATCATGCTGAAGAGCCGGGTGCCCTACAAATTTGCATACGCGTTCTTGGCCACAATCCAACTAATTCCTATACTTACCAACGAGATATCGACCATCTATCAAGCTCAGGTTTCTAGAGGGCTCAACGTTCAGACGAAACTGATTGATCGATTCAAGAGCATAGTCGTGCTCATGATTCCTCTGACCCTCGGAGCGATCAACCAGACCCAGATCAGAGCGATCGCATTGGAGTCACGCGGCTTCAGCGCCCCTGTCAAGAAAGTCATGTTACGTGATCCCAAGCTCAAGGCGTCAGACTATTCAGTGATGCTGATTATGATCTTGATGACCGGTGTTTTCATCTATCTCATCCTGACTCGGGGTCTCGTTCCGTTCATGGTAGGCATAGAGTACGTGCGACCAGGTGGCTGAGCGGCGCCCGGATAGTTGGCCGAGGCTCGCAGCATAACACAGTGTGCAGTAGAGGTCGAACGATACATCAGTCTTCTCGGCCCGCCCTCTTCACGGAATATGTCGAAACGGCTTTGTTCGATCCCTGCCGGCGCCCTCAGCTGACAGCTGATCTGTCTCAGCGGTAGGCCATAACGATGCAGCGCGGTATTGGTCATGGTTCAAGCCTTTCAGATCGCTCTCTGGGGGTCTCGCTGGTCCTTTTGCGCGCGCGATCTCTCTTGAATGGGACCAAGAAATTGACTCGTGCCTAGCGCTATTCAGGACCCCGAACCTGCTGGGTTTTATCCAGCGTTCGACCATGTCGATGCGGGGCGTGACCGTTGGTAGATGTTCTGGTAGCCGGCGCCATAAACTGGGATATCAATCTCTTCGTCCGCAAGTTCCCGCAGCCGGGCGAAGAGACACCTGTTCCTCGAATCACGAGAGTGCCCGGAGGAAAAGCGGGCAACGTCTCCGTGGCCGTGGCTAGACTCTTGGGACCTCATCGCGTTGGAATCCTCGGCGCACTCGGTCGAGACGACGTAGCTGACGTACAGAAGCGACTTCTCAGGGAAGAGGGAGTCGACACATTCACGATCGTGGTCAAGCCCGATAGGGAATCCGGACAGGCATACATCATCACCGACGGTTCCGGAGAGAACGTAATCTACACTTATTTCGGAGCTAACGCAGCGCTGACGCCCGCGGATGTTCTCAGCGAAGGGACTCGCAAAGTCATAGAGTCAGCTAGAATCACGGCAATCACAGACCCCCCTGAAGAGACTCTTGAAGAGATTGCCGAAATCGCCCATGATGCGGGAAGGCGAATCGCATGGGACCCTGGCGTCAGGGCCGAAGCTGGGATCGAGCGACTTCGCAAGGTGCTACTTCGCACAGATTACCTGTTTCTGAACGAGATCGAAGTGGAACAGATGACCGGACTTCGGGAACCCCAAGATGCTGCTAGACACCTATCGGAGATCAAATCGGATTTGATCACAATCATGAAGCGAGGCAAAGAGGGATGCACGATGTTCAAGGGACCCGCAACGATTCGCGTTCCAGGTATCGACTTGACCAAGCATGGCCTGAGAGTTGTCAACACAGTCGGTTGCGGCGACGCTTTCCTAGGAGCGTTCTCGGCTGCAAAGGCACTTGGGCTCGGCGACGAAGAGGCTCTGCATTGGGCAAACTGGGCAGGTGCGTTGAAGGCCACCAAACCTGAGACTAGGGGCAGCCCTACAAGAGCTGAGCTTGACAAATGGATAGAGGACACGAGATTCTCTGAAGAACGTCGAACCTAACTTCCGAGGCGTTGCCGTTTCGCAAGACTTCCTCTCGTCAAGGTCGAAGAAGACCGTATTAGACTTCAGTCAGAACCTGCGAAGTCTTTTACTGGAATGTCGCAGCATGGAGTGCTAGCGAGAAATCGGCAGGATTGGAACGACAGTTGGCGGATAGTCTGCAGTATCATATCAAGTGCAGGAAGGGGGATGTCGGGCGGTACGTGCTTCTACCCGGGGACCCGACCCGAGTCAATGTGATAGCTTCCCTCTGGGACGAGTCGCACAAGGTTGCTGAGAACCGACAGTACATAACCTACACCGGAAGGGTTTCTGGAGCAGAAATCTCGACCACGTCGACAGGGATTGGTAGCCCATCCGCGGCGATCGCGGTTGAGGAGCTCGCAAGATGTGGGGCTGACACATTCATACGAGTTGGAACATGCGGCGGATACCAGAAGGGTCAGAAGATCGGAGACATTGCCATAGCCACCGGCGCAGTCAGATGGGAGGGAACCACTCGGCAGTACGTTCCCATAGAGTATCCAGCCATCGGCACGCCGGAGGTTGTGATGGCGCTGATTGAAGCTGCTGAGCGAATAGGAGTCGACTATCACGTAGGCATAACGAAGTCGGGCGACAGCCTCTACACGGGCATGTCATTCGGAGGATACCAACAGAGCTGGATGAGGAACATCGAAGCCGACTTCATGAAAGCAAACGTCGTCACCGCAGAGATGGAAGCGTCGACCATATTCACACTCGCAAATCTCTTCCGGCTGCGGGCAGGATCCGTTTGCTCCATCATTGATCTTATCATGACAGACGAGACGCACGGACCCGGACAGGAAATGTCTATCGAGGAGATATTCCAACCCAAACCCGAGTTCATCCTCAGATCGTGCCGCTGCGCCGTCGAAGCCGTCAAGATTCTCAACAAGTGGGACCGTGACAGGCAGACCAAGGGCAAGAAGAACTGGTTTCCCTCGCTGAGCTACATGTCACCAACCTAGCGCGTCGCCTTCTGATGGTATCACGTCGAGTCGGAGATCACCTGCAGGAACCGCCTGACGGCATAGGCCTTTTGTTCGAAGTCTCGGAACGACCAGCCTGGGTAGGGCCGGTGCGTTGTGGTCAGGATCAGTCGATCTCGGCCAACACTCTCGATGACATGTCTGGCAACGTCCACTAAATCCTCGGCCGACACACCCGAATTGCATAGGAGGTCAACTGGAATTCCTGTGAAAAAAACAGACTCTGGCAGTATCCGCCTCACCTCTGCTAGCGAGGCTGCCCACTCGTGGGCATCTGCAACCGTTGACTTCGACCTCAAGTCCAGGGGATGAAATCCCGAGTACGCTTGCGTGAGTGCTTCTAGGTAGTTCTTGATATCTCCGTCACTGTGGAGGACGGAGTACTTTCCCCTCCTTATGACGGTTCGTCCGAGCTCGATCTGTCGATGAACGATGGTTTGAGTGAAGTCGGGTCTGTAGATTGATCCTGCATAGCTGCAGAAGTCATCGGCAATTCGAACCGAATCGATCGCCTCGTATTCAGTTGCTCGTTTTGCGGTCTCCAAGAGAAGATCGAAGAATCTCCCGTGGATCATGTCTGCCTTCTTAGCATCCAAAACTGTCAATACAGAGAAGTCAAACCGATGTGAAACCTGACCTAGCCTCGTCGCCTGGACAGTCTTGCCGGGACTGCACGAGTACTCCGAATATTCGGTAGGCCCAAGGATCTCTAGCTGGAACGATTTCCCCTCGTCCACCCTGAGGCTCTCGGCTACAATCTCATCCATTTCGGCGACCAGACTCTCGGCGGCAGGCCACTCGTATTCGTCCGGTTGAAGTCTGTCGCACCATTCGCGACGCGTCTCCTCGCCCTTTCTGAAGGGCCCACCTTTCTCCAAGAAATCCAGGCGCTTGAACCAGCATCTGACTCCAACTATGTCGCCGACCCTCGCTTCAAGCTGCGGATCTGCAAGCCAGAAGTATACTGGGACTCGAGTTGCCCTCCCATGCATCGCCTCGCATACTAACCATCTGGAACTCAATTCCGACAGCTCTCACATCGATGCCATTAGACCCATCGTCTGACGCGCACTATACACAAGGCCTGCGCAACCTCCAACCAATCATGCTTAGGAGTTGATGAGTGGATCTGAGAGCGTCAAGAGCCCGTGTCTCGCCTTTATCTGACGTTCCATCATGTATGTCTTAGGCGACGAGGTTGGTGGAAGTTGTCGTGGCTGGGGGCATAAACTGGGATACCAACCTCTTCGTGCACAGGTTTCCTCAACCAGGCGAAGAGACCCCTGTCATTCGGATCTCAAGAGGACCGGGTGGAAAGGCTGGCAACGTGTCGGTGGCCGCGGCTAGACTCCTCGGCCCTAACAGAGTAGCAATGATTGGTGCACTAGGGCTTGATGAAATTGCTGAAACGCAGCTGCGACTTTTGAAGGACGAAGGAGTAGAGACTTCCGGCATCACTCGTAACGCCGATTCAGAGTCTGGACAGGCGTACATCATCACCGATGAGTCCGGACAGAACATAATTCACACCTACTTTGGAGCAAACTCGACATTGAACGGCACGGATATCCTGAGCAAGATCGGCCAAGAAACGATACGATCCACAAGAATCATAGTGGTGATGGATCCGCCTGAAGAAACTGTGGAAACGATCACCCAGATCGCGCACGAGGCTGGAAGAGTGATCGCGTGGGACCCTGGCATCAGAGCCGAAGCTGGGATGCAACGACTTCGAAGCATGCTTGCCCGCATAAGCTATCTCTTTCTGAACGAGGTCGAGGTGGAGTATATGACAGGTGTAAGCGACGCTGCAAAAGCCGTGAAGCGTCTGTCCAAGATCAACCCAGATCTGATCACTATTCTAAAGTCCGGCAACGAGGGGTGCACAATGTTCAGTAGACGACAAACGATTCGACTTCCGGGAATCGACCCAACCAAGTATGGGCTGAGAATCGTCAACACGGTCGGTTGCGGCGACGCCTTCCTAGGAGCATTCTCAGCTGCCAAAGCACTTGATCTCAACGACAAAGAAGCCCTACACTGGGCAAATTCGGCGGGAGCGTTGAAGGCGACCAAAGCCGAAACTAGAGGCAGCCCTACGAGAAGCGAGCTTCAGAAATGGATGGCTCACACTGGTCCGCGGTAGGACTGTCAGTATCCCCACGGAATGACATGCTCGTTCGAGACCGGACTCGAAATCAAAAAATCGTCGGGCTGACGATTCATGGAGCCCCGGCCGAGGTTTGAACTCGGGACCTTTGCCTATTGGGGAGGCTCTTACCAAGGCAACGCTCTCTGCTGTCAGTCGGCATCTACCAGGCTGAGCCACCGGGGCTGCGACGGTTCACGTCAATATGGTCGTCTAATAACGTTTCGATCAGCAAGGAGCGCACATTTTCAGCGAAATCTTGCCCGGGTGTTATGACCCGAGAATGACAGGAACTTGACCCCGCCAACCCATCTTGTCGTGCGATTACTCAAGTCCAGATTTGTCTATGTTCCATTCGCCAGCTGCTTTTAGGAAATCTTTAAGACCATTCCTCCATGACAAGTTGATTCAAAGAATCAAAGGAGGAAGAATGAATATTGGTTAGGCGATGTCCATCATGCGGATACAACAACAGAGATGACGCCGTTTTCTGCTCGAGCTGCGGTAGTTCGCTTGCAGCGCCAGGCGTTCCAGTGATGAAACCCGTACCGTCCGTTCGGGTTGTAACCCCGGTGACGCCGGGCGTCCCGATGAGAGTTCCCCCGCCAGGCATGTGTTTCTACCACCCAAGCCTCCCGGCAGTGTACATATGCAACCGCTGCGGTCGGGCGATATGCCGTGACGACTCGAAAGCCTACATGGACCTAGTACTCTGTCCGCAATGCTACGCAGGAATTGTTCCACCAATGGCTATGGCGCCTCCGGCTCCGGCCTATGCACCTGCACCAGCACCGGCACCCGCCTTCGCGCCGATGCCCGGTCCGGTGATGGGGCCAGTGGGGGCTCCATTGATGCCCTTCGCACCTGCAAGGTCGCTCTGGGGATTCATCATCGCAATGGTTTCCGGAATCCTTGTACTGCTCAACGCTGGGTTGCTGCTTGCATGGCAGTTCTATGGCGGAACGAGTATCATGTGGGCTAACATATTCTTCTGGCTCTGCAAGATCGACGGTCAGGCTACGTGTCCGTTGCCCTCAGGCTCTACGGCGACTGGTAATATCTCGTTCGTCATTGGCGCCGTCATAGGGCTCATCATCATCGTCGGTTCGATCTTGATGATCCTCGGATATGGCACAATCGGCAGCATCGTCGTTTTCCCGATGGCTGTTTTCAGCCTAGTAATCGGGGGCGGCTTCATCGCGGGCTTCGTACTGGGGATCGTCGGCGGCATCCTGGGCATGATAGGACGGTAGTCCTTAAATCACCCCTATTTTTTCTCTAACCTATCATTTGTTTGGTGTGTCTTCAGTGTCATACGTAGCAATCTTCGGCCAAGTCATGGAAAAGGTAGTCAGAGAGGCCAGAGAGCATCCGGACGAACAGATTGTTGGGGTACTGCTTGGCGGTCAATCAGGCCCTGCAATAGTCGTCGAGGACACAGCCACAGGCCCCGCTGAATCAAACTCGACTCACGCAACTCTAACCGGAGATTCGATCGCGAAAATCGCAGATGACATAATAAGTAAGAGGATTAGAGGAAGTATCGTAGGTTGGTATCATTCTCATGTTCGTGGCGGTGTGTTCATGTCCGAGACAGACGTGGATACCCAGCTCAAACTTCAGCAATTCTCGCCTATGGTGAGCGCAATGGTAATTGACGCAAAGACCGGAGACTCGGGCTTCTTCAGAGTTGATCCTAAGACAAAGGAGGCCAAGTCCGTTCGTAGCGAAACCATCAGCGGCGCAGCGGCGCTTCCTGCCGCGCCCCCACCGGCGTTTCAGGGGGCGTACCCGCAGCCTCCTGCAGCGGGAGCTCCGACGCCGATATCAACTCGCACCATATTGGTGGCTGTGATATTGATCACTTTGGCGGTGACCGGAGGCATTCTGGCCCTAGCGTACTACCGAGCACCAACGGCTGCAAGTCTTGAGATAAGTCACATCCCACCTAAACCACCATTCGTGATCGCAAATCCGATAACGTTCGATGCAAACGTCACCGGTACCGATCTGAACAACGTCACACTCGCATACAGGATCATCGAACGGTCTCCGAGCGGTAAGGGGTTGGTTGTTGGAGACTTGGTCAGTGTCCCGATGCTTCTGAAAGCCGCGGGCAAGGATACCTACTCCTACACCATACCGGCATCGGAAATCTCCGGAGTGTATGTCCAATACTACATTTCAGCTTTCGACGGTTCCGGTAACGTCGTTCGCTCGGACGTCTACAATCTCTCCGTAGGCGATTTCGATTGGAGTTCTGACAAGACCGATGAGGTGGTTGTCGCTCGAACGATCGCAGGTCAAGCAAGACTCGACTTGGAAGCAATCAACGCGTTCAATAAACCTGTCACGATTAGAGTCATCGGTTCACCCCCGGCGGGGGTGAGCATCAGGCCGGTCAGTCCTCAGGTTGTCCCTCCAAGTCCGGCAGTCTTCCAGATTACGAGTATCAAGGACTCGCAGCTCGTCCAGAAGTACGAGTTGGAAATCGATGCCGTCTACTCACCCCCAGGCGCCTCGGCCGTGCAAATCGTGCGCAAGGCAACGCTCGTGCTAACTGTGACGGACTTTGAGCTCGATGTTTCGCCCAACTATTTGGAGAGTCAACGAGGTACCGATAAGGAAGCTACATACTCCTTGAACATGAAGATCTACGATGGTTTCACTGTCCCGAATGGCTTCCAGATCTCCGTGACGGGACTACCGGAGCACACAAGCTGGAAGCTTGTGCTGGTTGATTACAGGATTAGCGAAGAGGAGTTGTCCGAGGTTAGCTACAATCTAGTAGTGAAGGTCGAATCAGGCGCCAAGACGGGCTTGTATCTATTCGCTGTGAAGATAACTGCTGCTACTGCCGGTGGCACCATCTCGCATGACAAGAGCAATATTCAACTTAAGATCGTCTAGTGGGAAGCGGAGACCTGGAAGGACTTCTCGGAGGTGAGAGAACGACTTGAAGCTCTTCGTTCAAGCACCGATCGGGCCACAAACAGGTTTGGCGGAGATTGATGTCATTCCAGACCACACAATCGGAGAGATCAAGCAGCAGGTGTGTACCTCCTTTGGAGTTGACCCTGCGACGGTTGCGTTGATGTATGGCGGCATCATATTGGATGAGTCAAGCACGGTCAGCAAGGCCGGGATCCCCGAGAACGGCCAGCTAGCGCTCATGCCCTACAACATCATCGGTGGCACGTAAAGGTGAACATACCCCTTCTCTATAAAGAGAAGAGCTTTGTCAACCATCAGTTTCCGACCGTAACGGCGCTAAACGACCCCCCCACGGCATACGAGGGAATGCTCAGGTGTGAGAAGGGTGATGTTAAGGCGCTCGCCGAGAAGAAGATTTGGCCTTTCACCGAGTATGCTGACTGGAACAGATTCAGACTGCAGCTTCCTGAAGAGTATCCTCTAAAGCCCCCGACCGCGATGTGGCTCAGCGACATATCCCATCCAAACATAGTCCCAAAAGTGCTGAACGCCGTCTGCGTCTCGATACTCGGCGAGAACTGGCGTCCCGACCTGAAGCTCGTCTCGATCGTGAACGCACTTTACTATCTCTTGTCCGATCCCAACCCAGATAACGTATTTGACCATCCCAGCTGCCTGAAGGCGGCAAGTGTCTGCAGATCGTATGGATTTCCGAAGATGGCGAAGCACGGAACTGTCACGCAACAGAGTGATCTGGTCAGATTCAACATCGTGCCTATCCCTCACGCGCCCCGCATTGAGCGAGAGCCTCCTGGAGACGTGATACGTTTCCGAATCCCTGAGAGGGAGCGAAAGGAACGCTAATTGAAAGTAAGGCTCTCCATGCCATCCGTCCGAGATATTGAGCTCAACGTCCCCGCGGGAGCAACGATCAACTTCGTCAAGAAGAAAGCATGCAAGAAAATCGGAATCGAGCCTGAGCTGACAAGCATACTCCACGGTGGGGTACCCCTCGACGGCGACCGCAAAGTATCCAAGCTCAAGCTCGGACAGAGGCCTTTGATAGTGGACTACCTCTGGGCACGCCACATGATACTATGGGGCCAAGAGGGTCAGAAACGACTGAAACGAGCGACCGTGCTCATAGCTGGCGCCGGGGCGATAGGCAACGAGGTTGCCAAGAACCTCGCTATGCTCGGCGTCAGCCGTCTCATTATAGTGGACAAGGATACTGTCGAGCTTTCCAACACGAGCCGAATGATCTTCTTCGACCGCAAAGACCAGGGTTCGAACAAGGCAGAGGTGCTAGCGCGGAATGTTACCTCGAAGTTTCCACACGTCGAAGCATTGGCGTGGACCGGCCCGTTAGAGAGCCTTCCTCTGAAGTACCTATTGAGTGCAAACGTGATTGTCTGCGGCCTCGATAACGTGGTGTCCAGAATGTATCTCTCGCAGGTCTCAAGGAAATACTCCGTTCCGATGGTAGACGGCGGCATTGTGGGATATCAGGGGCGCGTCCAAGTTTACGCACCCCCCGACATGCCCTGCCCACTATGTGCCTTTCCTTCATCTGACTACGCTCGCGTTGTCGGTTTGAGAAACCCCTGCGACGGGCCAGCAGAAGAAACGAAAGTTCCGTCCCTCCCCACTACGATCTCAATGGTTTCATCGATTCAATGCCAAGAAGCAACGAAACTGATCATCGGTTATCGGGACTATCTGGAGAAGGGCGTGTGGCCGAAAGAGACTGGGGAACCGCTCAAAGGAGTACTGATGGTTGACCTACGGTACAATCGATACACCGTCGTGGACGTGAAGCGAAGCAAGAAATGTGTCGTGTGCGGCGATAGCGGAGTAGCGCAGACACGAGTGCCGATCTTGACGATCCCGATAGAGCCTCTTCGCGATTCAGCCTCTCGCCTGCACGAGACGGTCTCCAGGAAGTTGAAAGTGTCCGATCAACAAGTCATGCTGTTCTCGCAAGACAAGAACAGAACGATCAAGGTTGAGAAAGGCCAGTCTCTCAAGAAACTAGGCCTTGGCCCCCTCAGTGTCTTGACAGCTGTTGCACAAAGCGGAACCGACTACACTGAAGCGATCGTCAGGCTCTCAGGAACGTAGTTCTGCAAACCATCCATGGTGACGACGAACAACCCGATCGTGGAGCCAGAACCAACAGGGCAACTGTTATTACATATTCAGAGAAGTATCAACGAAGGGTTGAACCATGCGAACTTGCTCAGTGTGCGGCGCGCGGAACGCTGATGAAGCGCTCTTCTGCAGCACTTGCGGAGCCACGCTTGCTGAGACGCGACCTCCACAGCCGGTACAGCTGCCTCAACCTGCCACGAAACCTGTTCCGGTAGTGAGAACCATCACCCCACTCGCACAGGCACCGCTACCGTTTGCTCCACCCATGACCATGCCAAGGACGACGATCGGAACCTGCTTCTATCACCGTGAACTTCCGGCAACGTACATTTGTCTTCGGTGCGGAAGAGCGCTATGCTATTCCTGCGCGAAGCCCTACGGACAGCTGGCGATCTGCCCACAATGCTACTGGGTTCTGGCACCACGCGGCGCAGTGACGCGGGCACCCTCAAGATAGTCTCTTTACTCGAGGCGCCGCTTCTTCTTCAGCCGCTCCGTCGAGATCTTCAGCTCATCCACAGATAGTCCGAGATCCTTTGAGGCTCGACTCAGCGATATCTCGCCGTGCCGTTTCAAAATATACTGGTAGACCTGCTCATCTACAGCTTCTAGGTCGGCTGGTTCTGCTGCCCTTGCCACGGCCATCGAGGCTCCGCAAAAATGACAGTACTCCGCAGAGCTAGGAACCCTGGCGCCGCACCTTTGACACGCAACCAAAGAGGTCGGAGGTGCCATAGCTGCACCCGAAAGGCTGACTTTCCGTGTTCTAAAGCCGTGTTTGAATGACGACATGAGCCGCCCAAGAGATCCGGGCTTCTTGACTGTAAAGACAGCAACTGCTGTAAGCGCGATCACGACTGAGCTGATGACGAACAGGAAGATCCATGCCGGCGTGTAGTCGCCGCTCCACACGGCTTCAACTACGTAGGGACGATCCATGTTGATCTCAGCCTCGGTCGCGCTGACTGTGGTGATGACCGCTGAAGGACTAGACTGCCAGCCACTCAGGGTGTACTTTACGGGAAAGTCGGACCCCCGGTACGTCACGCCGAACCTTGTCTTCTCACCGCTAAAGTACCAGCCACTTCCTGTCGTCTCCCCAAGAAGAGAAGTGACTTCGAGATAGTACTGTGCTCGATAAGTCACTTCGACGTGATGAGGGCCATCCATGCGAACATCTATGGATGTTCCTTGCTGAATCATGCCGTCAACGTTCCACGAGATAAAGGCCAATCGTTCGACTGAGCTCACCGTAACAGTCTGAGTGACAGGCCCAAGCGTAGCTGTCGAGCCTGCATCATACCATCCAGTTCTTGGCATCTCCTTTTCTTGCGCAACCTCTGATGGGGTGAATGCGATACTCAAGAGATACTGAGTCTTGTACTTGGCAGTGACGGATTTTGCACTATCCATCTGTATTGATCCTCCAGGACTGGAGCCCGCGTAGTCTCCGACCCATTGAGTGAAGACATATCGGGTATCAGGTGAGGCTGTTCCATTTGGCGCTAAGAACTCTGCGAGCGAACCCGCATCGAACCAGAGAGTGGAAGGCGGGAGTATCTCGACGGGATCGGACGATATCCGAAGACGGTATTGTGTCTTCCAAGCAGCGACAGCTTTCTTGGGGTGATCCATAATTATACCGTCAGAGACTATGTTCTGTCCCGATGCCTCTCCTTCCCACTTTGCGAAGACATACCTCACCCCTTCCGGTCCTTCGGTCATGTTCTTGGCTATGCGTGCGTAGGCCGTCGCGCTCTCATTGTACCAGCCGGTTCCGGAAGGAGAACCATACGGCGATAGCACTTCAAGGTAATACTGCGTGTTGTAACTGAAGGTGTGGATTCCTGCGTCGCTGAACGACCATAGGTTCTCCCTGCATTGATACCTTGCTCCGTTACCCCCGCTGACGACTATGTCGACGCTCAACATGTGGACAGGGCCGGGAGTGAAGTTCAATGGCCTCACCTCGCCTGTCTGGATCGTTCCGTTCAAGATGCCGTCAACATAGTACCGGGTTTTCACTCCAGAAGGAAGCCCAACAACCGTGAATGAGATGGAGTAAGTTTGCGCCTTAACCATGAGGGGGAGAACAGTCGCCGCCGTGAAGACTAGCAGGACAGCCAGCAATAGGGATGCTCTAGTCCTCAATGCCATGACAGCGTGCCCTTGTCGTCAAGAGTGTAGCATAGTCTGACTCCTAAAATACGTTACACCCTCGAACTTGTCATTGCCGCATCAGACATGGAAGCGGGTATCCAATTTCTGTGGTCACACAAATTGCGCCCTGTGTGACGAGAACTTGTTGAAAGTACCCACGAGGGAGCGACGTTCCCAAGGGAAGACAGACAAGATAGCGTTCCATTGTCGAGCGCAATCGTGATAATCACCAATTGCAACCAAGTGGGAGCATGGTCTCCACTGCGTACGCGAGAGGTAGAAGCCGAGAGTATCACGTCCTGAGGAAACTACGGGCCGAGGGATGGTATTGCAGCAGAAGTGCAGCTTCCCATGGGCCGGTAGATGTTTTCGCCGCAAAAGATGGAGAGGTCCACATGATCCAAGTCAAGAGTGGGCGTGGTAGACTAAGACCCGGCGACAGGGAGACTCTCAAGCTTTGGGCACAAGCGTACGCTGGAATCGTCGAAGTCTGGTACTTTGGCAAGCGAACCGGCATTGTTAAAGAGATAATATTCGACGCCAGAAGCAGGCCCTAGCAGCCTCGCTTCACAAGGTTATGTCGAGGCAGACTTGGTAGCGACAAGGGCCTACGCTTCTGACGACATGCGCTTGCGTATTCTTGCGTGTCGCGCCTACACTGTTGAGAAACGGACCGAAGTTCAGCAAGGCTTTGCCGTACACTTCCTCTCTGCGTCTTGCGTCAACGAAAGCATAGCAATGGATAGTGCCATGGCCATCCTTGAGCGCGCTCTCGGCGGTCGTGAGGGAATTCAAGGCTAGGTTGGGGAGTGGCAGCAGGACCCGGTCGGCTCGGCCGACGAGGGAAGCTGACACTATACTATTCGCGTCTCCGCAGATCACGTCTATGATCTCGCCCACTCTATTGAGCACATTGTTGATCTCGTGATAACGTACAGCGATCGGGTTGAGATCCAAAGAGTAGATCGTAGAAGGACGCGCATGTCTGGCGATCATAATAGAGAATGACCCTACTCCTGCGAAGAAGTTCACGATAGATTCTCCCTCGGAGGCCAGATCGGCGATCCGCTTCCGTTCGTGACTGAGCCTCGGAGAAAAGTAGACTCTCTCTACGTCGACCTTGTATTGGCATCCGAACTCTTTGTGGACTGTCTCAGTTCGTTTCTCTCCTGCAAGCCACTCGAACTTACGCGTTCGAAATTGCGACTCGACTGGTCCAACTTGCCTGAGGATCACCCCAAGGTATGGAGCAAAGCCCAGCAGCTCTTCAGCGATCCGAAATCTCCTATGCTCGAGCTCTTGTGGGAGCCTCAGAATGGCTATGTCACCTACAACATCGATGCCCTTCCACAGACGGCCGAGCTGCTCATCGTCTAGAATAGCTCTAGCCGACTTTTCTAGCAGTCTCAACCTTGGACTCTCTGGACCACGTGTTCAAATTCAAGTTCATAAGGTGTCAAATGAGAGCGCTTTCACGGATTCGTCTCGAGTCAGAAGGACGACCCTGCTCACCGGATCATCAGCCGCTATCTCGTAGCCGGTGGTCTCCTCTATCTTCCTCGCGAATTCTCTGATTTCGAATTGGTAGGGCATCGCATCAATCGGTAGTCTTTGTTTCGACTCGCCCAGCCAGCTGTATCCCTTTAGTTCGATGACGGATGGAACTCCCTCTAGAATGAGTTTCGAGTAGCCCTTTGGCTCGTGCATGTTCTGTCCTTTGACCAAGGTCAGCCTCACAATCGTCCGGGAACGCTTGAAGCCCGGCATCAGTGTGAGGCTATCTCGAACTCTTTGCCAAGCGTCGGAAATCAGGGGGCGCGTTACGTTATCGTAGGTCTCTTTGTCGGGGCCGTACAGGCTGACGTACAGGTTGGTAGGTTCCACATCCCGCTCAAGCATCTCCTCAAGTCTGTTAGGCATCGTACCGTTGGTTACAAGAAAGGAGGTCATTCCTCTTCGGCCAATCTCGCTGACCAGGTCGGCGATCAACGGATAGAGCGTGGGCTCCCCGTCAAGAGAGATCGCAACGTGGATCGGATCCATCGATTCTTTGAACACCTCTTCTGTGACGCGTGGATTCGCCTTGAAACCGGACAACAGCTTTCTCTGTGCAGCAATCGCCTCATCCAAGATCAGCTCAGGCCGATCCCACACAGGCCCGGCCTCGAAACGGCCGGACGTGTGGAACCTCCAGCAGAAGACGCATCGTAGGTTGCAGAATTGCAGGGATGGCGTGAGTTGTATACATCTGTGACTTCGAATGCCATACCATCTCTTGTAGCAAAGCCGACGCCCCATGAGGGCTGCTCGCGTCCATCTGCAGATCTGAATACCCGAGTGCATTCCCACTAGCCGGTACCCAGCCCTCAGATATCTTCTCGTCGCGACAGGACCAAACTTTGAGTGTCGCTCGGTAAGCGAGGATGTGACCATCATTTCGTACAGCACTACCGGCCGATCTTGTTGCGTCGCTCACCAATGAATTGGCGTTTGAACGAATCTGAGCTACTCAACCCAGGTCTTACCTATAGGGAACGAATTCTCTGCCGAGGAGTTCTCTTGCGACAATTATCTTCATTATGTCAGATGTGCCATCGCCGATCATGGATCCCCTGATTTCTCTCAACCTATATTCGTCGAGCGTTTCCGTGGTGAAGCCTACTGCACCTCTATTTTGGATGCAATCGTTGACGACGTTGAACGCGACCTGCGGCACCCAGAACTTTGTCATCGCCGACTCTTTCGTGAAAGGCTGCTTCCTGTCTTTCAACCAGAACGCTCTGTAGCAAAGAAGTCTAGCAGCTTGAAGTGCCGTGTAGTCTTCAACGATCCGAAATTGAACCGACTCGAATTTCCCAATAGGGCTTCCAAAAGCTTTCCTCTGCTTCACGTATTCGATTGACTCGTCGAGCGCGGCTTGGGCCAGACCAACCGTCCAGAGTGCGATGTACGCGCGCATGAGATCGAAGGTTTCCATGACGTAGTAGAACCCTTTGTTTTCTTCGCCGATCAAGTTGCCCGCAGGTACTGCTACATCCCTCAGGACAAAGCCGCCGAATGAGAACAATCTCCAACCCAGCGCGTCAAAGGTGTATTTCTCAATCCCCTTGCGATCCGTCTCAACGAGGAACATGCTTACTCCCTTCGGGCCACTCTGACCCGTTCTCGCCATGAGGCAGTAGGCCGCGCACTCGTTGATCCCTGTGATGCACTGTTTTTCGCCATTGATCACGTACTGCTCACCCTTCTTGACCGCTCGAGTTGAGATAGCTGCTGCATCTGAGCCGGTGCCTGGCTCGGTTGAGGCAACACCGAGAATCTTCTCACCTTTCACGAGCGAACTCAGCCACTCGTCCTTCAACTGCTTCGAGCCGTGTAGGCTTAAGATTTCAGCCATGATGTCGCCGAGAGGTATCTGCCAGCCTGCTCGAGCGAGTTCTTCAACAGCGACCGCCATTGTCGTGGCATCGGCTTCTTGACCCCCATACTCCTTCGGCAACCTCAGGCCGATCAAGCCGGCTGCGCCCATCTTGCGATAGATCTCCCATGGGAACTGCCCCTTCCGTTCGTACTGTCGGATCCTCGGAGCAATTTGTTTCTGTGCGAAATCGCGAACGGTACGTCTGAAAAGTTCCTGTTCTTCGGTGAAACCGAAGTCCACTCTGATCTACTCCATTCTAGATGTCAACGCATTCCATTTCTTGCACCGCTGATAAGCTTGCCCTTGTCCCCCTTTCCGAGCACTTTCAGAGAAGAAGCCCTGCTAGCTTTCCCTTGAGCAATCGCCCTCTTGCAGGGCTGTGATTCCTTGGGTTCCTTGCCAAAGTAATTGTTGCAGAAGTGGGTTTCCCTGTCGATCTAGCGAGCCTTGCTCACCCGTAAATTCTACTTGTAGAGGTCGATCAAGTTTCTCTTGATCAACACAATCATGAGCACTGAACTGATCACAAGCTCCGGAACCAGATAGGACCCGTTGTAGAGCGCAGAGTAGGTGTAGGCATTGGCTCCGATGTTCAGTCCCAAGTATACCTGGGGAGCATAGATTGCAAAGAAGATCACCCCAGAGATGAAGTGAGCCAGAAATCGCCCGCCGATCCCCGCGGCCACCCCGCCAACTTCATGTTTCCGAAACAGCCCTGCGAGACCAAGCGCTCCGAAAGCTATTGGATAGTCAAGCAGCATCTGTGCTGGATGAACAAAGAAGGGTTCAACAAAGAACTGTACCATTCCATGGACGACACCGGCAGTGACTCCCAACTTTGCCCCGCGCCTTAGGCTGAACCAGAATAGCGGGACCATGCTCCCGGCGGTCACCGACCCACCCTGCGGCCAAATCGAAAACTTTACAAAACTCAGAACTGTACCCAGAGCGATCGCCACAGCCATTTCTGCAAGAAGCTTCGTCCTAGACGGGATCGAAGGCTGCGACTTACCTGCCTGCTCGACAAATTCAGTTTCCTCTCTCACTACCTATCCCTCCGTTGGGTTTAGCCGGGTGCCCCGATCCGCTGAGAACTTCATTTCCCTCCGCCAGCATTGCCTGGATCAGGTTCTAAGGGTCGACGGCTCCAGCCGTCCTCTCAGCCGGGTAGACCCAGCTCCCCGGGGATGTTTGAAGGAATGCAATCCTATATAACTCAAGTGATTGACGAACGAGCTGGCGCCTCACAAGATGAGTCTTCCTACGTGCCAATTAGCCCGCCTCAGATGGCGCTCCCTTGCATCCACCTCGACGTTTTTCTATTACACCCAGTGAAATGGACGTGAACAGCGCATGATTAAGGAAGCTCAGCTCTACCAGCAGCTGACCGGAGGACGGGTTAGATGTACCGCTTGCGCGCGGTACTGCAACATTCCAGAGGGTAAGGTGGGCTACTGCGGCATCCGCCAGAACCTGAAAGGCAGACTGCACCTGCTGGTCTACGGAAAGATTGCGGCTAGCCATGTAGACCCGATCGAGAAGAAGCCGCTCACGCATTACCTCCCGGGGACAAAGATCTTCTCGATATCGACAAATGGCTGCAGTTGGAGCTGCGCCTACTGTCAGAACTACGATATGAGCCAGCGGAGAGTGGTGGAGGGGGCGGATGCAACGCCTGAGCAGATCGTTCGCTTGGCCGAGCAGTATGCGTGTCAGAGCATCGCATACACCTACAATGAGCCAACGATATTCTTGGAATTCGCCCATGACGCGGGAGTGATTGCACGCAAGAAGGGACTCCACAACGCTTTCGTCTCCAACGGATACGCCACGCCAGACGCAGTGAAGATGATGAGCGTATTCCTCGATGCGATAACTGTAGACTTCAAGGGCAACGGGGAAACCAACTTTCTGCGACGCTACGTCGGTGTCCCCGATGCGGCACCGATTTACCAGACATTGCTGGACCTGAAGAATGCGAAGGTTCACATCGAGATCACGGACCTGATCGTGCCGACAATTGGAGACGACGTTCAAGAGGCCAGAAAGCTCTCTCGCTGGATCTACGACAACCTCGGCCCTGACACTCCAACGCACTTTCTCAGATTTCACCCCGACTTCAAGTTGAGCCACCTGCCTTGGACGCCGGTTCAGACACTTGAGCGACATCATGAAGTGGCAAAGGCGGAGGGCCTCAAATACGTCTACGTCGGCAACGCCCCAGGCCACCCCCTTGAGAACACGTACTGCGCCGGGTGCGGTAGCATTGTGGTCAAGAGATACGGGTTCGATATTGCAGGCTGGTACATGGACAAGAATAACAACTGCCTGAACTGCGGCGAACACATCCCGATCGTCGGGACGCTCAGTCAGTCCGCCAATGGTGACAGGTTCTTTCCTGTGATGCTCGAGCAGTAAAACGCCCCCAGCCTGATACAATCAGGCTCAGTCTGACCAACGGATTGGGAGATCTCACGGGGCTTTACTGCTCTGAGGATTCCTTGGAGAGTTCCTTCAAGAGCTCCCTCTGTCGATTCGTTAGCTTGGTCGGGATACGTATGAGGACCTCGACAAGTTCGTCGCCCTTGCCTCCGCGGGGTCTGGGCATCCCTCTCCCTCTAAGCCTGAAGACTGTTCCGGGCTGTGTACCTGGAGGAATCTTCACCCTCGCCATACCTTCGAGGGTGGGAACATCTACCTCCGTTCCAAGCGCCAGCTCCGGAAATCCTAGCTCTGCACGGTAGATGAGATCGTCCCCGTCTCTCAGCAGAAGCTCGTGCGGCCTTGCGTGCACAACAACATATAGGTCGCCGGCCTGTTCTCCGACTTCACCAGGCTCCCCTTCTCCAGCCAGTCTGAGATAGCTACCAGACTCGATGCCTGGCGGAATCTTGACTGAAATCTTGCGAGTTCGACGTACTCGGCCTGCACCTTTGCACTCTCCGCAGGGGGCCTCAACGATCGTTCCTCTCCCCCGACAAGTACTGCAGGGTTCGATCCTCACGAACCGTGCGAAGCCTGCCTCTTGAACCTGCTGCACTTGGCCGGTGCCATTGCATCTTGAGCAACGCTTGGGCTTCGTTCCAGGTCTTGCACCTGTTCCCCCGCAGGTTGGGCAGATCTCGGTCCTTGGGACCTCGATCTCACGTCTTATGCCTTTGTAAGCTTCTTCGAGCGTAATGCTAGTGTCATATCTCAAGTCCGCTCCGCGTGATACCCGGTACCGCTGCCCACTTCCGAAGAAGCGGTCGAAGATACTTTCGAATCCGCCAAATCCGAACCCGATATCTCGGAAGATCTCCCCGAAATCCACCCCTCTGAAGAGATCATCCCACGAGTACCGGCTGTCTATTCCAGCATGGCCAAACTGGTCATACTCTATTCGTTTCTCGTCGTCGGAGAGGACCGCATATGCCTCGGAGATTTCCTTGAACTTCTCTTCGGCATCTGGAGACTTGTTCCGGTCAGGGTGGTATTGAAGCGCTAGCTTTCTGTACGCGTTCTTGATGTCGTCCTTGCTGGCGTTCCGAGGAACATTCAGGACATCATAGTAGTCGGGTCTCTTCAATCTGTCTCAGCCGTTGCTGTGTTGCGCTAAGATGCTCTACTTCTTCTCGTCCTTGACCTCGTATTCCGCGTCAACAACCTTCTTTCCGGGTTCACCTTGAGGAGGAGGCTTACCTGTCGCGGCCTGCTCGCTCTTCGCCCTTTCCTGAGCGACCTGCTGGTAGACGACTGTTCCTACTTCCTGCAGAACCTTCGCTAGGGCCTCACTCTTGGTCTTAATGACCTCGACATCCTTCCCCGCCAGCGCCTTCCTAAGCTCGTCCACTGCCTTGTCGAGCGTCTCCACCTGATCCTTTGTCAACTTCTCGGCGAGGTCTTTCTTCGTCTTCTCTGTTGTGTATATGAACGAGTCTGCGTTGTTGCGGACCTCTGCCTCTTCTTTTCGCTTCTTATCCTGCTCAGCGAACTGATCCGCCTCCTTGACCATGCGGTCCTTCTCTTTTTCAGATAGCTTTGTAGAAGCGGTGATAGTGATCCGCTGCTCCTTTCCAGTTCCCAGGTCTTTCGCTGAGACATTCAATATCCCATTCGCATCGATGTCGAATGTGACCTCGATTTGTGGGACACCTCTAGGGGCCGGTGGCATACCGACCAAGTTGAACATACCGAGCGAAACGTTGTCATTGGCCATTGACCGTTCGCCTTGAAGCACATGCACCGTGACGCTCGTCTGAAAGTCCGCTGCCGTCGTGAAGACCTGGGTTCGCTTCGTCGGAATAGAAGTGTTCCTTTCGATCATTCGTGTGAAAATCCCTCCAAGTGTCTCCACACCTAGTGAGACAGGAGTTACATCAACTAGCAGAAGATCTGTCACTTCTCCAGCAAGGACTGCGCCTTGGATCGCCGCGCCCACGGCGACGCACTCCATGGGGTCAAGGCCCCTCTCTGCAGGTTTGCCCAACGTTTCCTCGACGAACTTTCGCACAAGGGGCATTCGCGTCTGCCCCCCGATGAGAATTATCTTGTCGATGTCGGCAAGGGTGAACTTTGCGTCTTCAATCACTCTCTTGATCGGTATTCCGATTCGCTGAACGATTGGAAGGGCCAGTTCCTCGAGCTTTGCGCGCGTCAACGTTACATGCAGATGCTTGTCTTGCATTATGAAGGGCAAGTCGACGTCCGTGGTGATGAGCGTGGAAAGTTCGATCTTTGCTTTCTCAGCTGCCTCCTTGAGTCGAGTCATGGCCATCTTGTCAGGGGTCAGATCGATTCCTGTCTGCCGCCGAAACTCATCGACAAGGTATTCGACAACGGCGTTGTCAATGTCAGCTCCGCCTGTTTTGGTGTCTCCGCTGGTAGCGAGAACTTGGAAGACCGTCCCTGTACCCCCAGGTTCCAAGCCAAAATCCATCAGCGTGACATCGTGGGTTCCACCGCCGAAGCTGAAGACCAAGATCTTCATCTCCTTCTTGAGCTTGTCCAATCCGTAGGCGAGGCAGGCGGCGGTGGGCTCGTTGATTATCCTTGCAACTTCAAGGCCAGCTATCTCGCCGGCATCTTTGGTTGCCTGCCTTTGATTGTCATTGAAGTGAGCGGGAACAGTGATCACGGCCTTCTTTACAGGCCCACCAAGGAAGGTCTCTGCATCACGCTTGATCTTCTGAAGAATAAACGCGGAAATCTGCTGAGGCGTATACTCTTTGCCGAAAACGGAAACCCTGTAATCCGTGCCCATCTTCCGCTTGACCTCAAATACCGTTCCTTCTGGGTTAGCGGTGCCCTGTCTCTTTGCGGGTTCACCAACCAACAGCTGCCCGTCCTTCGTGAAGGCAACAACCGATGGAAACATCTTACCAGCCATCGTTGGTCCTTCGGCGCTCGGAACCACAGTAGGTCGTCCAGCTTCCATGATCGCAGCTGCCGAGTTTGTGGTTCCAAGATCTATGCCTAGTATCTTCTCCTTCGCCGGTTGCCCCGAGCCGCTCAAGTCTTCTCACTCTCAATCGGTTTTGACTTGTCGGATTCCGCCATGTGCGGAACCGCGATTTTAACAATACTCGGCCTGATCAGCTTTCCTTTCAGCGTAAACCCCTTCCTAACCTCCTCCAGAATCGTTCCCTCTTCCGTGTTGTCGCCCTCGATACGTTCGACTGCCTCGTGCAAGGCTGGATCGAACTTTTTCCCAATCGCGTCTATCGGAGCCAAACCCTCTATCGTAAGCAGGTCGCGCAACTTCTTCAAGACGATCTCGAGACCACCTGCTACAGCGCTCGCACCCTCGGTGTCTTTTGCGGCTTTCAGTGCAAGCTCCAACTCGTCAATAACTGAGAGAAGGTTCTGAATCAGCCTCGCCTTTCCCGCATCGACTCTCGACTCAACCTCTTGATCTAGGCGTCTTCGATAGTTCTCAAAGTCTGCTTGGGCGTAGAGGAGCTTGTTCAGATACTCTTTCGATTTCTCTTGTTCCCGCCTCAGCTGCTCCCTCAGACAGAATACCTCGTCAGCCGCGATTAGCTTCAGCTGACCTTGAGGTGCTCCAACCAGAGGGTGCTTTCCTGAGGAAGGCGCCCTCCTTTGCTTCTCTTGCTTTGCGGGTGCGCTTTCCTTTTCGGGAGGTTCTTCCGAGGCTGTTTGCTCAGGAAGGCTCATGTAGTGTTCCTCACAAGTACCTTTCAAGGAGAGCGAGAAGATCAGACCCCAAGATCCTCGATCTATAAGTTTTTTGGCAGATTGCCGGGCTCTGTTAACTTGGGCGGTTTTGTCTCGTCTGGAGTGGTGGATGTGGCGCGGTGGCGGCCGCCAGCAACGTCTCATTCCTCGCCAGTCTGGATTCTAGAAGCCCAGGAAATAACGATTCTGAGGGTCGCGCTGCTCATACCAAAGAGGCCGCGAGAAATCCACAATCCCTCAAGTTAACAGAGCCGATTGCCGTAACTGGACCTGGTCTCCGCTGAAGATCCGCAGTGTCGTACAAGTCACACGATACCCTCGTCATGAGGGGCTTTGGAGAAGAGTAATCCCACCTAATAGCTCGGCGGATACGAGAGTATGAGGTTTACTCCGAGCTTGTGCCTTGGAACACAAGCATTCATTGACCAGTAATCACCATGCCGTCCACAATGCCTCAAAGAAGTTTGAGACTTCATCTGCACAAGCGTAATCTGCTACAATGCGAGTTACGGCGAGGGGACAGATGTTGGCCGAATTCAAGATAGGAGACTGTACCATTGTAGTCCGGATGGGCGACATCACCCAGACAGAGGCAGATGCGATTGTGAACCCAGCAAATAGCAGACTGATGATGGGAGGTGGGGTGGCGGGCGCAATCAAACGAGCTGGTGGGTCAGAAATCGAGAAGGAAGCACTTCAAAGAGTCCCAGTCTCCGTCGGTGAGGCCATCGCCACGACCGCAGGAAGACTCCGAGCGAAGCATGTCATTCACGCACCCACGATGCCACGACCCGCAATGGGCACGAACACGGCGAACGTTCAGAAAGCCACCGCCGCTGCGCTCAAGCTTGCAAGGCAGCTGAGACTTTCAACCATCGCAATTCCGGGCATGGGGACTGGAGTTGGCGGCGTCCCTGTTCAGAAAGCAGCCGAAACAATGGTTAGCGCCATCAGGCGGCATGTTTCCGAAGGAACAACAGTGAAGCGCATCTTCCTAGTCTCCATTGACAAGGCGCTGACCGACGCATTCGAATCAGCTCTACAGTAGTTGCCCGCCATGACCGACGCTTGGCTTTCTCATAACGCGCGGCTTGAGTCCTAGCCTCATGTAGCGTGATCCAACCCGTCGCTCCAGTGATCGCAAGGATTCATTCGCCACCAGAAAGTGTGACTCACAGCGGCAATCAGAAGAACCGATCCCACCTCGAAGAATCCCAATGCGCGGGTCTTGCAAAAGTCCCACGTTCACTCGACATTCAGCTCTACTCGCGGTCTCGGCGAAAACTACTGAAACGACGCGCGCCGACTCACATGCCAAGATTCGGTCGATGTGCCAGAATTCCCTCTTCTTTCGTCTCAGGTGACGCTGAATCCTCGCTTCCAACGAGATTGAGCCGCGTCCTAGGGCGGAGCCGGTATAGAGGTAAAGGCCCGATCCCAAGACTACTGAGCCATTCTTTCCTAGGCGGGTCCGGCGCGGGTGGAAGAAGCGAATGATTAAAGTGTATACGCCCTTCAAGCCCTATTTCGTCTCATTACAAATGCTCTCATCGGACACCAACTACTATGAATTGATTGTGGTGCTGCAAACTGAAAGCATTGATCTTGGCCGGAGGATATGCAACCAGGCTCCGGCCCTTGAGCTATGCACTCCCCAAGCTTCTCTTCCCGGTCGGCGGCAGACCCCTTCTCGAACAAACAATCGAACATCTATCATCTTTTGGCGTTGACGAGGCGATCCTTGCCGTGAACTACATGGCCGACCAGCTGAGAGAGTACTTTGGGGAGGAGTATCACGGCGTAAAGATCACCTACTCTCTTGAACCAAGACCTCTCGGAACCGGTGGGCCTATCGGGTTTGCCCGCCAACACTACGACATCAGGGAGCCACTGCTTGCAATGAATGGCGATATACTAAGCGACGTTGACATCGACGCAATGTACGGAGTACACGAATCCAATGAGGCGGCAGTTACGATCGCCTTGCACGAAGTCGACGATCCCACGCGTTTCGGAGTCGCGGGACTCGACGGGCAATCTAGGATTCGAGAATTCTTGGAAAAACCGAAACTTGCAGATGCCCCGAGTAGGCTGATCAATGCTGGGGTATATCTAATGGAACCTGAAGCGATTGATCGTATCCCTCAAGGAAGAAGAGTCATCATTGAACGCGAGGTCTTCCCTGCTCTGGCTAGGGAGGGAAAGCTCTTTGGGTATATCCATTCAGGAACATGGTTCGACATCGGAAACATCACAGACTTCAAGAACGCAAACTTTGCCTTGCTTGAGAACAAGTCAAAGGACAAAGTCGTCGAAGGAAACGATGTCACGATTGCTGAGTCTGCAAAGTTGACGCATCCGGCGCTCATTGGCGACCATGCAATTGTGGAGGAGGCCGCGAAGGTGGGGCCGCGAACCATCATCGGGCGCCGCGTGCAGATCCGCAGAAATGCGAGCCTTACGGGGAGCATAGTATTCGACGACGCGGAGGTAGGTACCGACTCTTCAATCGATGGAGCGGTGATAGGGAACCGCGCTACAATAGGCAGAGGGGTTATCGTTGAGCAGGGATCAGTGATCGCCGGATACGTAAGAATTCATGACAGTGTTCGGATCACGCGTGGTGTCTATGTTCACCCGTACAAGGACATCGATCATGACATACTGAGCCCGGGTCATGTGGTTTAGATGACCGCCGCAATGGATGAACGGCGCCTATTCGGCACCAACGGCGTCAGAGGTATCGTGAACAAGGAGCTGACGCTTGACCTAGTCCTTGAACTATCCCAAGCCATCGGGACCTTCTTCAAAGCAGGAAAGATGGCCGTTGGCTCTGACGGTCGCACGAGCAGCCCAGCATTTCAGAACTTGGCTATGGGCGGACTGGCTTCAGTTGGGTGCAAGGTCTACGATATTGGCCAGGCTCCAACTCCCATGATCGATTTTCTGACGCGCGCTTGGAAGTTTAATGGTGGAATCGCCGTCACCGCAAGTCACAACCCGCCTGAATACAATGGAATCAAGACCATCGCATCCGACGGCATAGAAACGGACAGAGATGAAGAACTCGAGATCGAGAAGATCTACTTCAGCAGGTCTTGGAAGAGAGCAGATTGGGACCGCGTAGGAGACATAGTCAAGCCATCGTCCGGCCTTCGCGAGTACCTGGACTCAATCAAGAAACAGGTGGACATCGATCAAATTGCATTACGACACATGAAGGTGGCCGTCGACCCTGGAAACGGCGTATCAGCGCTCACGACGCCCATACTGCTGTCGGAACTGGGCTGCAAAGTTCTCACAATCAACGCCAATGTAGACGGAATGTTCCCCGGCAGACCCTCCGAACCAAGACCTGACACCATTGGTTCGCTTATGAGCCTCGTAAGATCCTCTGGAGCCGACTTCGGTGTTGCACTTGATGGAGATGGGGACCGAGCCATATTCGTTGACGAGACAGGCGAAGCACACTGGGGCGACAGAAGCATGGCTTTGATTCTTGAGAACCATTGGTCAACCAAGCCGGGAAGCACAATCGTAACGCCTGTCAGCTCATCAAGGGCGATAAGAGAGATCGCTGACGCTAGAAATGGGAAGATCTTTTGGACGCGAGTTGGAAGCGTTGATGTTTCCCACAAGATGATTGAGATAGGCGCCGAACTCGGAGCAGAGGAGAACGGCGGCATCTTCTACGGCCCCCACATCGCAGTCCGGGATGGGTCAATGGCTTCCGCGCTGATTGCGGACATCCTTGCAAAAACGAAGGAAAGACTCTCGAAGCTTCTATCAGCGCTCCCCGCCTACCACCTTGCAAAGGAGAAGATCCCCTGCCCAAACAATCTGAAGAAGAAGGTGCTAGATAGCCTGCGTGAGCGGACGAGCAGGTACAACCCCGAAACAATCGATGGGGTGAAGATCTGGTTCGAAGACGAGACCTCAGTTCTAGTCAGACCGAGTGGCACAGAACCCATCTTCAGGGTCTTTGCGGAAGCGAAATCAGCAAGCGCCGCAAAGAACTTGGCCGATGAATACAAAGCAATTCTCGCCGAGATCATCAAGGAGAAGGACCGTGATGCTTGATGCCTATTCTGGCATCATGGTTCTCGTGATCTCTCTAGCCGCTTCTGCCACGACCTACCTGACGATACCACAGCTCGCCTCATGGCTGAGGCGTCGAGGCATAGTCGGGACGGACATTCACAAACTCGAAAAACCGAAGATTCCTGAAATGTGCGGATTGTCAGTAGTCGCTGGGCTTGTTGCTGCGGGCTTGCTATCATCCCAAATATTTGCTGCGAATTGGAAAGGGGCCCTCGCCTTTGTAGGAACAGTGCTGATTGCTGGAACCATCGGAGCGATCGACGATCTTAAACCGCTCGGCTCAAAGTTGAAACCCGTCCTAACAGGGCTTGCAGCGGCTCCTATTCTGGTCCTAGGAACCTACGACCCCCATCCTATCTTCCCTCTGATAGGCACGATCAGATTGACGATTATCTATCCTTTCCTAGTCCCACTCGCCATCGCTATACCAGCTAACGCGGTCAACATGCTCGATGTTTTCAACGGCTCCATGAGTGGAACCCTTGCGACCGTTTCACTTGCGCTTGCGTTGGTGCTCATTTTTTCTGGGAATTCGACAGGTGCTAGCCTCGCGCTAGCCATGGCTGCCTCCCTGTTCGCGTTCTATCTCTTCAATCGTTACCCAGCGCGCGTCTTCGGCGGAGACATTGGAAGCCTGGCCGCCGGAGCCGCGGTAGGAGCGCTTTCAATTATCGGGCGAATTGAGGCGATCACGATTGTGGCGTTGGCTCCTTACATAATGAACGCATTCTACGGCCTCGCATCCATTGGCCGGCTTTACGAAAGACGAGAGATCAAATCCCGTCCCGTCAGACTGAGGGACGACGGAATGCTCGAAGCGACCACCGAGAAGAACGCTCCCGTAACCCTTGCAAGACTGATCCTCGCTGAAGGCCCATTGCGCGAGCAACAAATTGTCCATGTGATGATGATACTCACAGCCGTATCGTCTGCAATAGCGATATTGACATTCTTCATTCCCGAGGCGCCCTAGTTTGCGGTTGGTTGCT
>Ga0209725_1000201_pt1 | contig 36683 bp, 33 predicted proteins | sample I18A1metaG_FD_184145 | JGI IMG/M metagenome (GOLD analysis project Ga0209725, IMG submission 184145) | Lake sediment bacterial and archeal communities from Gulf of Boni, Indonesia to study Microbial Dark Matter (Phase II) - ​I18A1 metaG... | ecosystem: Environmental > Aquatic > Freshwater > Lake...
TGGAAGTGGAGCGTTCCTTCGGCTCGTTCTACAGTCTTCCCCGGCCAGTTGCTTACGGTCTGGTTGAGTCCAGTAAGCTGGTTGAAGATCACGGACTTGCCTACGTTCGCGTTTCCCGCGAGGCAGACTGCCAGCTTTTTCTCGGCTCGCAAGCCTTAAGCCCCAGGGAGCGGTGCGGACCGATTGTCAGTCGTTGGCTTGACGAGTACTCGGCTGGCGATCCCACGGCCGAGAGCTAAGGAGACGCCGCGAAGGGAGACCTCGACTGGGCCGTGCATGGGCGCGCTTCTGACTACGGTGACTTCGGTTCCAGGAGTGAGCCCCATCTCCGCAAGTCTACGAACCATCCCATGACCGCCGAGGGCGAGGACTACCGTACACCTGTCGCCGCGCCTGAGATCTGCAAGCGGGACGGTCTCCTCTATGCGGCCTCTGTACTCCTGCATACTCCTGTAGAAAGCTCGCACGGACTCATCATCGAACCCATGATGGCGCCAGTGTCTGCGCCAGTCCGTGACGCGACCCTCAAAGAAACCTCTAAGGCGACCAGCTAAGGAGCCTCTGTGAAAGTGCGTCTGGTGCAGATATTCCTCTCGGTGCTTCTTCACGAGTTCTTCTCCCGTATCGGTCAGTTCAATTCCGTCCGACGCCTCAGATGCAAACCCTCTCTTGATTGCAAGATCGACTAGTGTTCGCACATCTGCGGAGGCCATGCCCATCCGAGTCGCTATTTGATCGACTCCGACAGGCCGTCCTTGCTGCCTGAACGTCTTGACGAGTTCAAGCAGCTCTGACATGTTAGACTCTTCTGTCATCGCTCTGGGCCTAACCTCTCTTCCTTACCCCGAGGAGGGATGCAGTCTTCTTGCTGACGGTGACTGTGGAATCTCCGAGATCTAGGACAAACGAACCGTCAAATGCTGCATGACTCCTAATCGTGAACTTCGCGTCTGGGACTAGGTTCATGGAGACTACGTGGTCCAGCGCTCCGGGCTCTTCCTCGTCTAGCACTCTGACCACTCTCGCTGAGTCATCAGTGGACAGCTCTGCGAGTCGCACCCAGTCTTGAGTAGAGATTCTGCCAGACTTGGAAGGTATTGGATTCCCATGCGGACACGTCTTCGGATGCCCCAGAACGTCTTCTATTGCGTCGGTAACCTCGTCGTCAATTGAGTGCTCTAGTCTGCATGCCGCGTCGTGGGCTTTGCTCCACGGAACGCGCAAGATATCTGTCAGGAGGCGCTCAAGCAATCGATGCCTCCTCAGAACGCGGAGTGCTATCTTTCGGCCTTCGCCTGTCAGCCGCGTTCCTCCGTATCGCTCGCGCTTGACGAGGCCGAGTCTTTGAAGCCTGCTCAGATTGTTGGTGACAGTTCCAAGGGTAACGTGTAGTCTCTTTCCGAGCAGCTTCGTCCTCGCCGCACCTGACGCATCTTCGAGCCTCTGGACTTGTTCCAGCATCTCCTCAACGACCGACGACACCTGCCTCATCACAGGTCGAAAGAGAAGTACGAGCGCTCGTATTTCATTCTTTCCATTCTCGTAGATCCATCTCTCCGCGTTTCGTCCGACTGGGCATAGACGGCCTGTCTAGTGCGTGCTATAGATGAGTTGACCGCCGCTTGATCAGGCGAATTTCTGGCCTCCTTAGGGCTTCTGACATCGAGCATGGCAGGGCAACTGCAAGAGGTTCCGTGGAATGCGCGCGTTATTCTACGTCTGCGATGGTCCGAACGTGACGCCCCGCGATCTATGCGAGGATTAGGCGGACTTGCTCGATGTTGTCACATTTCTGAAAGGTCTCAGTCATGTCTTTCACTCTCCCGGCGTCGCCTTCAAGGAGGAAGAGCTCCAGACACTTGCCTTCCTTGAAACGATTGTGTAGTTGAGTGTGAATTATGTCCAGAAACGAATGTTTGACGTTGGTTACCAGGCTCTCTGCCTCATGCTCATGGATTAGGAGAAGTATTCCTCTGACCTTTCCGGCGAGTTTTTCCCTATCTTTCGACTCGGCAACCAGCAATCGTATTGCGGCTCTCACTGTTTCGGATCGGCCTGAGAAACCCATTGCCTTCTCTACTCTATTCAGTTCGTGAAGCGCCGTCTCGCTTAATGAAACGCTGATTATTGTCATGAATTGCGCAGCTCGTTGATCTGTAGTCAGAGAGCTTGGAGGGGCGTTATTAACATTACACTTATCTGTTAATAACAATGCTGAGTTGCAGCGAGCGATGTGACGCGCCATCATGCACAGAGCCACCGTAAGAGAAGACTGATGGTGAGCCCGTATTGTCTATGGCAGACATGTACCAGTGGGCGATCATCACATTTGCGACACCCCTCATCGTTGCCCTCCTTCCAGCACTGAGGGTCCAGGTCAGCGAACGTGTGCTGCATCTGATGCTCGGTTTCAGTGTGGGCATCTTGGGAGGTGTGACATTCGTCGACATACTCCCAGAAGCGTTCGAATTCGCGGCGGAGATGCAATTGCTACCGTTATACGTGAGCTTTGGTGTTGCTACTGGCTTCTTTGTCTTGCTGGTGGTCGAGAGGTATCTCTTGGTCACTGAGGAAATCCACGGGGGACATTTTCACATACACGGCAAGCCTGCTCTCGACCCAAATCACGGTCTCGTCGGCGTGAGCGCTCTGACAGTTCACGGTTTCATGGATGGTTTCGTGATTCCGGTAGGCTTCTCGGCAGGGACGGCGGTCGGTACTGTCGTCACGCTTGCAGTTGTGATACACCAGATCCCTGACTCTTTTGCCGCTCTTTCGCTGGCTCTGAGTTCAACGGACAACAGGAGGCAAGCGATCCTCTATGTGCTTGCCACTGCAGTCGACACGCCGTTCGGAATAGCCATCGGGCTTATTCTCGTTGGTTTGGGTGAGTGGGTAATTCCACTCGGTTTGGGACTCTGTGCTGGTACGTTCATCTACGTCTCAGCTGTGGACCTTGTTCCCGAACTTCAACACAAATCCAGAAGCCCATTGGTGGTCGTGTCAATGGTCGTCGGCTTCCTCCTGATTGTGATCCTCTCGTTGCTTCTGCCCCACGTCTAGATGGAGCGACTGGAGCGCAATCCGCTGGCCTACGGTCAAGGATGACTCAATACGTGAAGCGGACCTCAGATGGGAGGATCATGTTGCCGCTCAGTCGAGTTTCCTTGATGAATAGCGCGGGCTAGGCGCCCGGCCCCGTGGTCATGCTCACGAGAATTGTGAGGAAGAACGATCACTAACCCACTCCAAAGACCAAACGGGAATGAATCTAGATGTCAACCACGGAGAGTTTGAGTTGAGTCACGCCGCGAGTCTTCAAGAGTTTCTTGGCGAGTTCCTGGATTCTCGCCGTTTGGCCTCTGACGGAAATGATCTCCAAGCATCTTGATTCATCAAGGTGAATGTGGGTCGTGGAGTTCACTACGTCCCGATACTGGTGTTGAACATCGACCAGGGCTTCCTGAAGGCCATGAGGTCGATGGCTGTAAGTGAATAGTATGGCGCCTACCCCGGCCCTTCTCTTCTCTGCTGTCCATGTGTACTCGGTGATGAAGTTCGTCATCGCAATCTGCAATGCTCGCGACCTATCCTCGTAACCCATCCTTCGGATGACATCATCAAAACGGCTCAACACAGCAGGCGATACAGAGAAGCTGGTCCTTTCCACTCTCACCATCAATCATACCTTGCCTTGTCAGCGATTCGCGAGACGATTCTCTATCTATGGCCGACCACGCGCCAGTATTAACGTAGCGAGCCCTTTTAATACGCGCCGTATTACCATTCGGACGAGCGGTATTACCATGACGTACTCGAGTCGACTCGCGGCGTTCACTGCGGTCATCGCTGCGCTTGCGGTGACGCTTAGCGTTCTGTCCGTACCATTCGTGCTTGGGCTGCGAATTCACTTCTTCCAGGTGGCAGTAATGCTAGCGGGCGTCATCGGAGGGCCGGTATCAGGGTTGGTAACCGGAGCCGTAGGCGGGGCCTACATGGCCGCGCTAAGATCTGATCCTACAATCATCGTGGGCAACGGACTCCTAGGCCTGTTCACGGGACTATTTGTGCGCAAGATGAGACCGGCGCTGGCCGCGATTGCAGCTTGGGTCCTAGTTCAGGCGCCCTGGATCTACCTGACTGGAACGTACATCCTTCATGTCCCAACCGTCGTTATGCAAACGATCCTTGTAACCTTGACTGTCGAAGACGTTGTCTGCGCGGCAATCGCGGACGTTCTTCAAAGTCGTTTCCACCTGAGAGAAACGGTATTTCCCAAGCCCGAGAGCGCACAGCCATGAAGAGGACCACGCATTGCCGAAGTGATCTCCTCAAGTCAGCCACGAGCTTTCACGGCCATCTAGGTCCGTACCTCGTTCTGGGACTTCGGATGGGCCTTGTTGCCGTTCGAACATTACGACCTCGCGAACCTCATGAACTATCCGCCACGGTTTGGACGGAAAATTCTCCACCGAAATCCTGTCTCCTCGACGGCGTTCAAGTCTCCAGCGGCTGCACCCTTGGCAGGGGAAACTTGCGAGTGAACAATGCGTCCCAGGTGCAGGCAAGATTCCGCAGGGCCAAACGCTCTGTTCTCATAAGGCCAACTGCCACGACTACAAAACTGCTAGATGCAATTTCAAGACGGACGACTGAGAATGACCTGAGGAAGTTGGCGGTCTGCTTGAGCTCAATGGCCGAAGAAGATCTGTTTGTCGTGAAACAACGCATGCACATTTGACGCTCACCTGCGATAGCACCACGTTGAGCCTTCGGCAGGGAGCTCTCGATGTCAGGCTGTGCTGCAGTGATGGAGTTGTTACTCAGAAACCGTGAGTGCGGTAGCGCGGATTCGAAGCCCCGAAGTCTCAGCCCGCTAGTCTATGCTCCAATATGCTTTTGATCCTACTCACTACTGCTTTCATTCTCGATTCAGTTCTTTCGAGAAAATCATGGGTGATGAAGAAACCTTTGTATGCAATCTTGTTCCTCAACTGTCTGAACTGGTCTATGAGCAGTATTTCTGCTTCTGAGAACTGCGGATAGAACTCCTTCAAATATCCTACCAGAACCTCATGGCTCAGTGTCTTGTATCCGTCCAGAGCCATGAGTGCTGTGATGGCCTCCTTGGTTATTTCGTAGTAGTCCTCGACAACAAGTGAAGCAAAATCTTTCCTGTCCTTGAGGTCCAGAGCCTTCATCCTGACTTCGATCATCTTCAGTATTGCCTTGGCGGTCTGTCTGTCAGGCGTTATCCTCTTGACCTCTTCTTGCGAATCCTTCCACAGCTTCATTCAAACACCTGCAAGTAGCCGTAAACCACTATTCCGTTGACGACGTTATTCAACAGTTCTTTGGGGATGGTCGATATTTTTTCCTCGAAGTGTAGAGCGATCTTTCTTCTGACCTTGTGCTCGAACTCTTCCAACTCAACCTTCTTCTCCCTCGCAATCACGAGGAGATCTATGTCGCTGTCTTCCACATCCTCTCCTCTCGAAGCGGAACCGAATAGCACTATGGCGTCTGGCACGAACTTGTCTGCGAGAAAACCTAGGAGGCCTGAATGATGGAGCCTGAGTAGGACATCGTTCTTTTTGTAGAGCTTGAAGAGGTCGTTTCGGGTTGACACGAAGCTCTGGTACACCCCCCGCTTCTCCTTTCTGACAAAACCCTGCCGCTCGAGCTTTGCCACGTGACTTCTAACGGACGGCATGCCCATCTTGAGGAGTCTGCAGATTTCCCTCAACTGGAAATGCCTCGTCGGGTAATCGAAGAACACGCTTAGCACGCGGTAGGCGGTACATTTTTCTATCATGTGATACATTTCTTTATCAGCTGATATGTAAATATATCACCGGCCCCAACCGCAAGTTCAAAACATGCTTGGAGCTTGTACTTCAATATTGAAACTGGTGCGGGAGGGGGGATTCGAACCCCCGAAGGCCTACGCCATAGGCTCCTGAAGCCAAGGCAGCGGTGTGCGCTTCTACCCCTTAGACCTGGTTCCCGCCAGCTCCAAGACTGGCCTCGGGTACCCCCGCCGCGCGTTCGTTAATTTGACTACGTCTAGTTAACGCTTACGTGAATACATCGAGTACGAGAAGCTGAAATCAAAATGTCTATGAGACGCCCGCGGAATGGCCCACCGCTGCGGGATCAGCGTGCAGGTTTCCCTGAGGTATGGCACGGGCACTGTCAAGGTCCGGATCCCTGAAGACCGCCTACTAGGCGTCTTGATGCCCAAGCCGTTCGTTGAGCATGGTCAGAGCGTACAGGTAGCGCTGAGCAAACCGATTGCTTCTGAGCCTTTGCCGAAGCTCCTCGACAGAAAAGACAAAGTCGCCATAGTCGTGAGTGACATAACGAGGCCTTGCCCGACCTGGAGAATCTTGCCGCACGTTATGCGATTGCTCAAGAGCTCTGGCGTTCATCGGGACAATGTGCGGATCCTCATTGCGACCGGAATGCATAGAGGCCACAACCCTGCTGAGAGACGCAGACTTCTCGGCAGATACGCGGCCTCGATAACACAGGTCGCTGATCATAGAGTGGATTCAGTGCAACACGTTGGAACCACGAGGCGTGGCACCGAAGTCTCTGTGAACCCGCTTCTCTTGGACGCCGATTTCGCCCTAGCCATCGGCAACGTGGACGTTCACTATTTCGCCGGATACACCGGCGGCTACAAGGCCGTGGTGCCTGGCCTAGCTGGAAGAGAGACGATCGAAAAGAACCATAGCCTCATGATGCTTCCAAACTCGGAGCCGGGAGTCATTGAGTCAAATCCGGTTCGCGAAGACCTTGAGGAAGCAGGACAATTCACGGGGCTACGATACATTGTGAACGTGGTTTTGGATGAGGCCAATCGAACCGTCGCCGCGTTTGCGGGAGACCCGATCACCGCACACCGAGCCGCCGCCAAGATTAAGGATCACCTTGTGAAAGTCTGCGTCAAGGAACCCGCGGACATAGTGGTGGCCAGCGCTGGCGGTTATCCGAGAGACATCAACCTCTATCAAGCTCACAAGGCTATTGAAAACGCCTCTCACGCCGTCAAGACCGGGGGCACCATCATACTAGTCGCCGAATGTCGCGAAGGCTTCGGCAACAGTACTTTCGAGAACTGGACCATGACAGCGTCAGACCTCGAGGAAATCGGGAGGAAGCTCAGCAGCAGATTCATGCTAGGCGCCCATAAGGCCTTCGCCATCAGCAAGATCGCAAGGAGAGCCGAGATTGTGATCGTGTCCGATAGGATGAAGAATGCGAACCCTGTTCTCTTCAAAATCTGCAAGAACCTGCAGCAGGCGCTTGATGATGCCCTGCGCTCGCACGGAGCGGATGCCTCAATCCTGCTCCTGCCTCACGCAATGAACACTCTCCCAACAAGTCTCGGCAAAACGAAACGTCTGTCAACGCCCCCTGCGCGTGAGTCCGTTCTTTGACGCGAGAGCATGCTCACCCAAGAGTCCGGATCGGCTTAGCAATCCTTAAACCTCATACCATTAGGCCAGTTGCGACGCGGCAGTAAGAGGTTAAGCGAACGAGGCTGAAGAAGGACCGTCAAGAAGACTTGCATGGCGGTGGACGAGAATGAAACTGATACCACGGCTCTACTACTTCTATCGACGAGCGTGGAAGCGTCTCGCCATCTTCTCTGCCGTCGCCGGACCGGGCATTATCGTGATGGTCGCGGACAATGATGCAGGGGGTATTACAACTTACGCCGTTACTGGAGCCCGATACGGGTTCAACCTTGTCTGGCTCGTCGTACTGTTCTCAATACTTGCCTATTTCGTCCAAGAGATGACCGTCCGCCTCGGAGCGGTAACCAAGAAAGGACATGCTGAGGCGATCTTTGATGGCTTCGGCCCGTTTTGGGGGTGGTTCTCGTTGATAGACCTGACGATCGTGAACTTCCTGACGCTCGTCACTGAGTTCATAGGCATGGTGGCCGCGGCGAACATCTTCGGAATACCGCCCGTGTTGACGATCATCGCGGCCGTTATTTTCCTGACATTGCTGGTGGGGACGGGCACGTACTGGACCTTTGAGAGAATAACTCTCGTATTCTGTCTCCTCAACCTCGTCTACATTCCGGCTGCAATCCTCGCCAAGCCAGACTGGAACACAGTCGCACGTAGCATAGTCTCTCCGTACTTTCCCAACGGCCTAACAACAGGCCTCCTGACACTGGTCATGGCAAATATCGGAACCACAATCGCCCCTTGGATGTTGTTCTTCCAGCAAAGCGCCGTAGTGGACAAGGAACTTGACGAGAAGGACGTTCCGTATTCCAAGGTCGACACCGCGCTGGGCTCGGTCCTGACTGGGTTAGGGGCGGCGTTCATAATGATTGCGACCGCGTCGACCCTTCACATGATGGGCTTGAACATAACCGATGCATCAGAAGCAGCCCTCGCGTTAGTCCCATTCGCAGGGCAATACGCCGGAGCACTATTTGCGATCGGTCTCTTCGATGCAGGTCTCCTTGGAGCGATCTGCATCTCACTTGCGTCTTCATGGGCGTTTGGTGAGGTTTTCGGTTGGGCGCACACTCTAAATGTGAATGTCAAGAGCGCTCCGTGGTTCTATCTGTTCTACTTTCTCAATGTCGCGCTCGCTGGAGCAATCGTGCTCATTCCAAACGCACCGTTCGTGCTGATTACACTCTTCGTTCAAGTCGTAGCTGTGACTCTTCTCCCCGCTGCTCTCGTATTCCTGATTCTGATGCTGAACGACAAGGAGATGATGGGCCCCTATGTGAACACAAGACTCCAGAACGTGATAGATGGGACAATCGTTGTAACAGTGATCGCCGTCTCGTCCTTATATGGGCTCTCGACGCTCTTCCCGAATTTATTAGGAGGATGAGGCCGACAGATGATCCAAGGCGTGACGCTATCCAAGCCGCGAGGCGATAGCGAATGTCAGTGAGATCAAACCAAATCCGAGAGTACATCCAGAAAGCTTCACTCGGGCAGAACAAGGCGACGCGATACTTCTTCCTGACAGAAATCATCGGCAAAAAAGTCCAGACTCAGAACGGCGTGACAGTCGGCAAGCTGAAAGACCTGGTATTCAAAGACGACGAGCACTACCCGGAAGTAACCAGCCTCATAGTCGAGCGTTCGCTGGGTCGCCTCCCTTGGAATGTCCCTTGGGGTAATGTTGTGGATGTGGCGAGGGAGAAGACGATCATACAAGACCCGCTGGAAGGCAAGTATCCTGAGATAAAGCACGGCGAAGACCAGCTCCTCCTTCGGGACAAGATCCTTGACAAAAGAATCCTCGACATCGAGGGGTTCGATGTGGAAGTAGTGTATGACATACGGCTTCTGCTCGTTGAACGCAAGCTGTTCGTTGTCGGGGCTGATGTGGGACGACACGCCTTCATGCGCAGGCTTGGCTTCGGAAGAATCGCCAAGTCTGTGCTCGAGAATGCCTCAAAGGAAGACATCATACCTTGGCGGTACGTTCAACCGTTGCCGGCAGACCTCACGGGCACCAAGGGAGACGTGAAACTCAACATCACAAGAGAGGGCCTCAAAGATATCCATCCCGAGGATTTGGCTGACATCCTTGAAGAGCTCAGTCACGACGAGAGGATTCACATCTTCAGCGCGCTAGATAGCGAGGTTGCCGCCGACGCCCTTGAAGCAACTGAACCAAGAGTCCAGAGAGAAATCCTAGCTTCGACGAGCGTTGAGCGAGCAACTCAGATATTCGCGCACCTGTCTCCGGTCCAGATTGCTGACATAATATCGATTCTTCCACGCGATGATTCTGAAGAATTTCTGAAGATACTGAAGGGAGATGTGGCTTCGAAAGTTCACCTTCTTCTCAGCCAGCACGATGTCCCCGCCTCAACTCTTGCGATGCCGTGCTTCCTAGGATTCCCAGGCGATCTGACAGTCGAGGAAGCTTTCACAAGATTCCGAGACGAAGCGCGCCACTGCGATGTGACCATGTACATCTACGTCATTGACGAGAAGCAGCACCTGAGAGGCGTCGTGGACATCAAAGAACTCTTGCAGGCTGATCCGAAGAGCAGGCTACAGGACATCATGACAAGGAACGTTGTGACTGTTGCTCCCCGTACCATGCGTGGCGAAGTCGAAGTATTGTTCCGCAAGTACCGCTTCAGAGCAATCCCGATAGTTGATCGCTCGAAGAAGATCGTGGGCGTCATAAGAGAGAAGGACGTATTCCTACCGGAGGAATAGCAACCGCCCGGTCGACAGACCAGGATGTGAAGAGACACGCCAAGAGTGCAAACGACCAGAACAGTCAGAGCCGCACTCCTCTTCCTCAGAATTTACCTGATCATCCTCGTCGCCCTGATAGTCTACAAGTTCCTAACCCAAATACGACTGACCTGATTCTGCGATCACATTGCACCGTTAGACTCTGGTGACGCTTCAAAGCTTCGTCCAAACTAGCTCCTCGAACCAGAGACTCGGCCGGCCGCGACCATTCGAGTAGCCTTGACCATGTTCTCCAGTTTCTTGAGAACAAGCTCATATGCGCCAGGCATCCTCAGCATACCACCGAAACCGCAATCCGGCTTCACCAGTATCCGTGGCCCGAAAATCTTCAATGCATTACCTAGCGACTCCGAGATCTCGTCAACAGTCTCAACTTGAGGCTTCACTGAGGAAACGCAGCCGTAAGCAAGAAACTTCCCCGAGCGTTCGAGGTCATTCCTAGTGTATGCCTGAACGTTAGCAGGAGTTCCTGCGAATTCATGGTCGATGACATCGGCTTCGCTATCCAGCAGAACCTTCCTGATAAGCGGTGTGACGGTGCCACAGACATGCACCGCGGAGACGCCGGATATCTTCCTGACCAGCATGTTCAACATCTCGACGACGAAGCTTTCATCGTAGCTGAAGAGAACTTTCCGTCCGAGCATCACTGACAGGAACGGCTCGTCTATGTTAATCAAGTTGAACCCTAGCTCGCTGAGCCGTTTACATGATCTGCCGAGAACCTGAGTGAGCGCTTTGACAACCCGGGGCTTCGATGCGCCACATGTCATCAGGCTCTTTCTGTTCAGATAGCTGGCGAGTGTGAAAGGACCTGTGACACAGGCCTTCACCCCCTTTACCCTATGGATCAGCTCATGCTCACGGAGGAAGTTGACGTAGTACTCTGCCCGTTCCACCCCGATCGGATCAGACGGAGGCCTGATCTCATCAGATAGAAGGGCAACCTCTTCCCCTCTGATCTGGATTCTAGGCTCAACCTTGGAGAGCGGGATCAGAAACTGTAACCCCATGTTCATGGGATTGGAGGGCGAACCTAGAAGCTGAGGATAGCATGGATAGTCCAATCCCACGGAGACCTTGTCAAGCGTTGCACGATCTACGTTCGTCCTGTCTCCTTCGAAATCGTCAAGAATCGGCAAGCTACCGACATCCGCTGTAGCCAGCGACATTTCATCCAGACGCTTTTTCAAACTGCTTCAGCTCGACATGTTCAGCCAATGCCACTTATCATCGGCAAGAGATTTATGGAATGGTGAAAACGATTCCGCGATCCGAGACGAGCCCCTGCTGCCCGTTTTTTCGTTGTTGCCCAATGGGCTTAGCCGTAGAGCCTTGCCGCAGCCTCGGTCAATCCTAGTTCATTGAGTTTTTCTCTCGTTGGTCTGCCTTCTGTGTCCCAGCCTCTTCTCCGATAGTATGTTTGAAGCATGCTCGTGAACTTGTGCTTGTCTAATTTCATGCCTGCTGTCTTGCCGTTTGGCACCGGATCGATGAAATCTCTCTCGGGCAGCTGGTCGTCCTTTGCAGATATTCCCTTTCTGAGCACCGCCATCGCTCGTGTCAGGTTCCAGATTCGCTCTGACCGCCTGAGCAAGTCGTCGAGCGTGAATTGCTTGCCGGTCACTGCGGAGTAGGCCTCCGCATACAGGTTGGGGTCCATACCGAGTTCGACCCAGTGGAATCTACAGACACCGAGCATGTCAAAGAGCGGACGCAAATGCTGCAGGTAGATGACTCGATCGACCTTGTCGTCCCCGTAGCTATCTCGGCCGGCGTCCAGATCGTACGTGATCGCCCAAGACCGATTATGGTGGGCGCCGATGTCCGTTGTTGCGTACGACAACGCCATGGCTGGAGCAGCACGGTGATCGTACCCCGAGATCTCTAGACCCTTCACATGCATAGCGAACTTGGAAGACTCCTTTCCAGTTTTCTCGGCAAGCCGCTTCACACCGTCAGCCATGGCGTCGCCGAAGCCTTTCCTCTGAGCGATCATTGTTAGAAACCTCAGGACTGACTTCAAGTCTCCAAACTTCGGCTCAAATCCAATCTGATGTCTGGACAGCAGCCCTCGCTCGTACGCCTCGAAAACGAATGCAATTACGCTGCCAGCGCTGATTGTGTCGAGCCCCAGCTCATCTGCAGCGTAGTTTGCTCGGACCACGTCGCTGATGCTTGTCAGCCCAAGATTGGCTCCGAGTAGAGCCGCGTTCTCATACTCCACACCGATCTCAATGTTGCGGCCCTTCTCGTCCTTGACTCGACTCACGTGTTCGCACGGAACTGGACAGTTCGAGCACGGTCTGCTGCTGATCTTGGTCTCTTTCTCCATTGCTTCACCGCCTATGTTTCCGGCGTTCTCGAACCGCGTCTTCTGGAAGTTCAATGTTGGCAGAGCTTCAACTTCGTTTGCCCATTCTATGACGCTCATCGTGCCTTGACGCATCCACATCTTGTAGGTCGGATTCTGAGTGATGATGCTCAGTGACTTCTTGTAGACCTCAGCGAGCCGGTCTGGATGCGCGATTGGGACTCCTGTGGATCCTTTTGCCACGATCGCCTTCAACCGCTTGGCTCCCATAACAGCGCCAACTCCTGTCCTTCCAGCCTGTCCGTGTCGAGTCTTGGCACGATCCCAGTCAACATTCACGCACGCAAAGTTGACTAGGTTTTCTCCGGCAACACCGATGCTGGCGACAGAGGAATCTTCCCCATGCTTTTCCCTGAGAAGGCGATCTACGTCATTCGAATTCTTGCCCCAGAGATTCCCAGCGTCATTTATCGCGACGTTACCGTCGATGACTGACAAGTAGACCGGATTCCTTGAAGCGCCGCCTATAACGAGCGCATCATACCCCGCCCTTCTTAGTCTGTGGCCGAAGAATCCGCCAACGTTGCTGTCGCCGTAGATGCCTGTCTGCGGACTTATCGAAGCAAAGGTCGTCTTTGATCCTCCGGGAAAGTTCGGCACCGTCAGCGGCCCAGCGGCCACCACGAGCACATTCTTGGGATCGAGTGGTTTCGTCTTGAGTGAGACTCTTTCGGAGATGATCGACGCGGCCCAGCCTCTGCTTCCCAAGTATTCATACGCGAGCTTCTCATCCACGTCTCTTGTCGCTATCTTTCGCGCGCCAAGGTCCACTTCTGCGATCTTCGTGTAACCCATGAGCGGCATACCTGAGACCCCAAGAGGGAATTCGTCATCTGATCAAAACGGTATCGACCCCGTGGGCGATTTAAGCCCCATGCTTATACTGTTCAACCCCGGGGAAATCACAATACTTAAGATTCAAGCTGCGGTCCGGTAGTTCAAGCTGAGTATGGAATAGATGTCATCAGGAGAAGAGCAGCCAACCGCTGCTGCAAACGTCAAGGTCGAAAGCCTTGACCCAGAGTCTAGGCAAGTGAACGTCACTGTAAAGGTAGTCTCTAAAGGCCAGGCTCGCGAGACTACTTCTCGGAGAGATGGCTCGACACACCGCGTCGTCGATGCACTCGTTGGAGACGAAACCGGGTCGGTCTACCTTACCTTGTGGGACGACAATATCGACAAGGTGAACGAGGGCGAGACCATAAACGTCAAGAACGGCTACGTCTCGCTTTTCCGTGGCTCGATGCGGCTGAACATCGGCCGTTACGGTTCAATGGAAGCGAGTGATCGACCGATCGAGAACGTCAACTCTGAGAACAACCTTTCCAGCAAGGAATTCCCCGAGAGGCGTAGATACCCGAGTTTCAGACCTAGATACCGGGACGAAGGCTACGGCGGCAGAGGACGAGGCAGAGGATACGGCCGCGGCCGCAGAGGAAGATACTAGGAACGAGCCACTCCAAGTTCTAACTGAAGAACTTGAGGTCGCTTCGAACGGCAGTGCAAACTCTGCATCCGCGACCTAAGCAATGCTCTCTGGCCTGCCTCCTTCACTTCGCTAGCCTTAAATGAAATCCCTCTCCGCTCAAGGCTCGGTCCGCCTTATGGAAGACCTCGTACGCTACCCGATCGATTCTGCTTCTGCGAAGGGAGTTGAATATGCAGAAGCGAGGCTTCACGTCGACACTGGAAGCGGAGTCACTCTCCGCAACGGAATACCGGAGCCCGTTCAGCTGGCAAGGGCCAAAGGCATCGCGGTGCGAGTGCTTGTGGACGGCGCGATGGGGTTTGCGTCTACAAACGACCTCTCTAGGGAGTCGTTGAGCGGAATAGTTGAGGTGGCGTACAGAACCGCCAAGGCGTCAAAGAAACTCGTCTCAAAACCGATCCGCCTGTCAAAGGAGAAAGCAGACCAGACACGCTGGGAGTCGAAATCACGAAGGTCGCTCCTCGACGTTACGACGGAAGAGAAGTTCGATGTTCTGGAGGAGATCGAGAAAACCCTTCGGCCTGACGTTGTTAAGGCGGATCTTCCTTCGCGAACACTTGTTCTGTTCGACAACATTACTGACCGGTACTTCGCCAACACCGAAGGCGCGAGAATTCATGGGACCGTATCAAGGATCAGTCTGCTATACATTCTAACCGTGAGCGAGCCAGGGAAGGGCACGATTCAGAGAATCGGGAACAAGGGCGAGACCGGCGGATGGGAACAAGTTGAGAAATGGAACCTTCCAAGATTCGTCTCCGAAGAAGCAACGACCCTAGGCAGGATCCTTCGCGAGGCCAAGCATGCGCCCAGGGGAGAGCTGGACTTGGTTCTTGGGCCGGAGGTTACTGGAATCATCTGCCACGAGTCATGCGGGCATCCGCAGGAAGCTGACAGAATCTTGGGTAGAGAGGCCGCCCAGGCGGGAGAGTCGTACGTCAAACCTGACATGATCGGCTATCGGATTGGCACCGCGGCCGTCACCGTCGTGGATGACCCATCGATTCCCAACTCGTACGGATTCTACCTGTACGACGAGGAGGGCGTGAGAACAAGCAGGAGGACACTGATCAGGGAGGGAATAATCACGGAGTTTCTTCACAGTCGCGAAACCGGCGCAGAGTTCGGCGTCAACAGCAACGGCGCAGCCAGAGCCGTTAGCTACGACAGGGAACCAATCATCAGAATGGCGAACACCTTCATGCTTCCGGGGAAATACACCGATGAAGAGCTGGTTGGAGACGTAAGGAAGGGTGTGTTCATCAAGACTTTCATGGAATGGAACATTGACGATAGACGGTACAATCAAAGGTACGTAGGGCTCGAGGCGTATCTCATCGAGAATGGAGGGATCACGAGCCCTGTGAGGAACCCGATTCTAGAGATCACCACTCCGGGACTCTACGGAAGCGTCGACGCCGTCGGAAAGAATGCGCAGTTCGAGGCAGCCACGTGCGGTAAGGGGGAACCTGACCAAGGCGCGCCGGTGTGGCACGGAGGGCCCGCCATACGGCTGAGAAACGTGAGACTTGGAGGACAGCGCGTTGAATCCTGAGCAGATCGTGGATGAGGCGGTTGAGTACGGAGCCAAGCTCGGAATAGGAGAAGTAGCCGCAGCTGTCACCCGCGAAAGACGCAAGATGCTGCGGTTCGCGAACAACTCGGTCACGGTCGTGCAATCATGGGATCAAACAATTCCAACAGTATACATGACGTGGAAGCGAAAACGAGCGGGAGCCCGTGTGGAGAATCCGAGCATCGAGGCATTGAGGGAGGTCATGAAGACCCTGAAAGCCGCGATGGATATCGCCAAACCGGGCCAAGTCGAGCCCACTCTTCCAAAGGGCCCGTTCACCTACGAGCCCGTCCCACAGACATACGACGACCGAATCCCAGCGATGACCAACGAGCTTGCCGATGTGACTGAAGAAGCAATAAACGCGGCTCTCGCCGAAGGAGCGCGACGCTCGTCTGGCATCGTTCTCACCAGCGAATGGGAAAGATTCGTCAAGACATCTGCCGGAGCCGAAGGCGGAGACAGGGGGACGAACATTGAGCTTTCGATACGGGCCTTCGTCACCGATGATTCAAGCGGCCAAGGCAACAGCTGCGCTACCCGACTCGAAGATTTTAACCCCAAATCTGCGGGAGCGGAAGCAGGCAGAATCGCAAATCAGGCTAGGAATCCGATCTTTGGAAATGAAGGCAAGTACACTGTATTGTTTGGCCCTGCAGTGATGGCTGAATTCCTTGGCAGGACAGCGGATTTTGCTTCGGCGTACTCTGTCGATCTCGGCCTCTCATTCCTTGCTGGAAAGGTAGGTCAGAAGGTTGCTTCTGAGAAACTTACACTTGTGGATGACCGGCGCCTGCCCGGGGGGATAAACTCCTGTTCGTTTGACGAGGAGGGTCACCCAACCCAACGGACAACTATCATCGAACGAGGCGTCTTGAAGACGTACCTGCATAGCTCCTATAGTGTCGCCAAGTACGGCGGAGCACTCACCGGAAGCGCGTTCTATGTCGGCGGAACCTGGGGGATAGCTCCCGTGGCTCTGAATGTGATCGTTGAGCCCGGAGAACACCGTGAAGAGGAACTCTTTGAGCGAGTAGGAGATGGGCTATATCTCACGAACAATTGGTACACACGGTTCCAGAACTATCAGACGGGTGACTTCTCATCCATCTGTAGAGATGGCGCGTTCCAGATCAAGAATGGTAGAGTTGAGCGACCCCTAAAGGGGCTGCGTATCAGCGACAATATGCCACGTATCCTGCAATCGATCACCTCGCTTTCTAAGGATCGCAGATGGATCAAATGGTGGGAGGTCCCCACGCCCGTCTATCTTCCTCACATAGTCGTTGAGAATGTTGGCATCACTAGGGCCACTAAGTAGTAAGCCATCATCAGCTCCACTCAAGACGCAGTAGCTGTGAATTCGCATAGAGTCTGTGAAAGCGTGGGCCCATCGTGGAAAGAAAACCGCCTTCGACAATCGGCGACGACTCGCAAGTAATGCTCATCATTCCCACCTTGAACGAAGAAGAAGCAATCGGACCCCTCTTGGATGAAGCATCCTCACTTTTTGATAGAATTGTTGTCGTCGACGGCAACAGCTCAGACCGTACTCGAGAGATTGCACAGTCACACGGGACCGCTGTGATTCTTCAAGAGTTCGGGCCTGGCAAGGGCTGCGGAGTCAGAACGGGCATGAAACTCTTCCTTTCTCAAGAAGCTGAGATTCTGTGCTTCATCGATGGCGACGGCACCAATATTCCGGGTGACTTGGTTCCTTTGGTCGAGATTGTAAGGAACGGAGGGGCTGACATTGCATTCGGATCTAGGACCAAGGGAAAAAGAGATTCCGAATCCATGAACTTCATTACGCTTGCGTCAAACCGCGTTGTCTCGTACCTGCTCTCGGCCCGGTTTGGGGGGAACTTCACTGATGTCCAGACAGGTTACTGGGCTCTCAGTAGAAGCGCCGTCGAGCGGATACTTCCGCACTTGCAGTCAACGCGATTTGAGATTGAACTTGAAATCTTCTCCAAAGCAAGATCATACGGGCTGACACTCAAGGAGAGACCTGTGGGTTTTCGCAGAAGAGTTGGACGCACAAAATTCAGTTTGTCGCTGAGGATGAGGAACCTGTATTTTGCTTTCAAGTACATTCTGTGCTTGCGATCCCCTGTTTGACCCAGTCACCATATCGAGTTGAGACTGAGCATGCACAGTTCTGGCCGCGGCACTGCCTCATTGACCCCTCTCAAGCGCCCGTTCTACGAAAGAGATACGCTTCGTGTCGCAAGAGAACTCCTCGGCAAGGTTCTCGTGAGAAGACTCGGCGCCACTTTATTGGAAGGGGTCATCGTTGAGGTAGAGGCTTACCGAGGATATGATGACCCAGCCAGTCATGCCTACAGAGGTCCCACCAGACGAAACCAAGTTATGTTCGGTCAGCCAGGGCACGCATACGTCTACTTCACTTATGGGATGCACTATTGCCTCAATGTGACTACGGAACCTGCCGGCCAACCTGGAGCGGTGTTGATCCGCGCAGCCCAACCGGTCAACGGGATTGAGAGGATGAAGAAGGAGCGCAGGACGGAGCGGATCAAAGATCTCGCCAATGGCCCGGCGAAGCTCACACGGGCCTTCGCCGTGACCAGGGCCTTGAACGGCCATGACCTCACGCTCGGCACAGAATTGTTCATGGCAGAAACCGCCAACTCCGAACCGCTGGAGATTGTGTCGACGAGAAGAATCGGGATCAGAGTCGGTCTTGACAGACCTTGGCGCTTTTTCATCAAAGGCAATCCGTTCGTGTCTAGGCCCTAACGGCAGGTCTTGGCTCCGGACGACGCACGGTGGTCCACGATTTGAACGAAAGACTTCTCAAACGGTCATTAGTGAAAAGCGGGCATGTGTAGAAGAAGTCAGTACTTCTCGACTTCTCCGTGGACGTGACCTACCTTGAGCAGGGCTAGGTGATGAACCTGCGAGGGCACTCGAAGTTTTCCGGTATTGTGTATTCTTTCGATTCGATGGAAGGCCTCCTTGTCAACATCCTTGTCAAGGGTCAGGAGGCCGCTGTTCTCCAGCTGGAATGGACCTAGCTCCTCGTGAAGGCCGAATATGTCTGACTTGGACAGGCTGACTGATCCCGTGAAGACAAGTTTCTTGGTTTCGAGGACGTTTGGGGTTATCACACTTCCCTCGTTCAGGTAGGCTCGCATGGCCTCGTTGACGAGCTCAGCCACATTCTTGCCTTGCTCCTTGGCGCGTCCCACGACCTTGTTGTAGAGGTTTCTGTCGAGGCCGCGTATGAGGACAGCATTGTTAGCCAAGTGAGACAACCCGCATGAGTTACCCTGTATATCTTGATTACTTGCTTACTTAGTTAAGCAAGCTTGCTTATAAACCTTGTTAAATCTCTTAAGATGCGTAGCATGCTCACACTGGTTGACCCGAAGACATTCGAAACCTCGAAGGAGAAGATACCTGTTGATGAACGACGACGCGACCAGGCTCTTGATAGAGGAGCTGCAAGAGCTCAAAGAGAGCCCGATCAGGAAGTGTGAGTGGTGCCATCAACCCCTGCCCAACAGTCGATATCACCTGCGAATTTGTCCAAAATGCAGGAAGGCGACCATAGAAGCCTTCTTGAAAGGCGAACTCTAGGCTGGCAACTCGATAAGACGCAAGTACTTCTCATCGATTTCTTGGCATAGGTACCCTGCCGATTGACAATCAAGATCTCTGACAAGCATCTTGAGCGGATTTCTCTACATTCTAAGGAATGCTACCCGGCGGAAGCCTGCGGAATACTGATCGGAACCTTGGCAGGCGATACGCGGACCGTGACCGAGGTCTGGCCTGCCAGGAACGAACTGTCATCAGAATCCTCGTATGAGATCCGGCCGGAGACTCTGTTGCATGCGTTCACATACGCTGAACAGAACGGGCTGGAGGTTGTGGGCTTCTATCACAGTCATCCGTTCTGGTCCGCTGATGCGTCTGAGATTGACAAGTCACGAGCCAACTACCCGGGTCTTTCCTACCTCATACACTCGATCCCGAAAAAAGAGGTGAAATCGTTCGTCTATGATGGAAGTCAGCTGATCCATGAGCCAGTAGTAACTATAATCGAGTAGAGCCTGCCTCTCCGAACTCTCTTGCCTGCCAACGAACTTGACGATCCAATCTTGCCTCACGCCGATAGTTGAACTTCAGAGAGATATTCTGCTATGCACCCTTCCGCGAGAGTAGCAGTCTTGCTGAATCTCAACAGCTCCAGCGTGCATTATCGAACTTCAATGTCCAATGGAACTTGGAGTTCTACGCAGTCGACGCGAATGGGATTGTGCGGAGCCTTGAATCGAGCCCGTAACCTGAGTGGCTGTTATTGCCGCGCATTGCGCTGGCCATAAAAGGCTTTTCTGAAATCAGCCATGGAAGCGAACGCCTCGCACGACAACGTGGCTCATTGGATGGTGGGCCCGTTGACGTGGATGAATACGGTCGGCGTTGGCCTAGTACAGGATTATATACACAATTGTCGAAAACTATTAAACTCGCACGACACGGCACTAGTGTTGCTTCACACTTCTGGAGCAAGATGCCTTGGTAGAGGAGAAAACGTCCCCAGTTGCGACCCCGAATGACCGCTCACTGACTACGATAAAGCAGATTCGCAAGCGGGACGGACGCCTCGTCGCTTTCGACCAGAACAAGATCACGTCCGCTCTGTCTAGAGCAATCGCCCAAACCATCGGGAAGGACGCGGCCCTAGCCCAACGGCTGTCTGACCAAGTAGTGAAGATCCTCGAAGAGAAGTTCGACGGACGCACCGTCCCTACAGTGGAAGAAGTCCAAGACATTGTAGAAAAAGTGCTGCTCGATAATGGACAGGCGAAGACGGCCAAGTCCTACATCCTCTACCGGCAGAAACGAGCGGAGATAAGAAAAGAAAAGCAGCGCATACTTGAAAAAGATGAGATCGATGAAGTCGACAAACGCTTCGACCTAAACGCGCTCCGTGTCCTAAAAGCAAGATACCTCAGAAAGGACATCGACGGGAAACTGATTGAGACTCCGAAGCAACTTTTCGCAAGAGTTGCGGTCCATGCCTGCTTGCCAAGCCTTCTCTACGACGAGAGAATCTATGACCGCTCTGGCAAAACGCCTGAACATCCAGCAGAGGATTTCGATCCCGCCGCAAATGATGGCAAGCTATCAGTAGGAAAATACGGGCTCAGCAGATTTCACCTCGAAGCCTTGAAGCGAATGTACGACCGGTTCAATAGTGAAGGACGAGCGAGGGTTCGTTGGAGCGAGTTCCTTGCGCTCCTCCGCGAAGGAAAGATGAACAATCATGAAGGTCAAGTTACGGCGTTCTATGACTTGATGGTCTCGAAGCGCTTCATGCCGAATACGCCGGCTCTGGCGAACTTCGGAAATGTGCTTGGAATGGGATCCGCCTGCTTTGTGCTCGATATCGAAGACTCCATCGAAAGCATCATGGACGGGCTCAAGAAGACGGCTGTCGTCTTCAAAGCAGGAGGAGGAATGGGCTACAACTTCTCGAAGCTGAGACCGGAAGGCGACTTCGTGAGCTCTACTTCAGGCATCGCTTCCGGCCCCATAAGTTTCATGACGCTTTTCGACACGATGACGGAAGTAATCAAGCAGGGCGGGATACGACGCGGCGCCAACATGGGAATACTGAACAGCAATCACCCTGACATAGAGAAGTTCATCACCGCAAAGAAGGGCAACCGCGCCCTGAGAAACTTCAACATATCTGTTCTGATCATGCCTGATTTTTGGGACTACTATGAGAAAGACAAGCCGTATCCTCTCGTGAACCCTCGCACCAAAGAGGTTGTACGCACAACCAATGCTCGAAGACTCTTTGACATGATAGTCTTCCAGGCTTGGGAGAGCGCGGAGCCGGGCGTGATATTCTACGATCACGTCAACAAGTACAATCCGTTCCTGAAATCGCTTGGGCCGATCGTTACAACGAACCCGTGTGGCGAGGTGCTTCTCTACCCTAACGAGTCATGCAACCTCGGAAGCATCAACGTCTGGGCTTTCGTGAAGGAAGAAGCAGAAGGCAGCGTTCAGTTTGATTGGGATGCGTTGAGCCAGACCGTTGAACTGGCGACACGATTTCTCGACAACGTCATTGATGTGAACAAGTTCCCGCTAAAAGAGATCGAAGACATGACCCTTGCCACCAGGAAGATAGGCTTGGGCGTGATGGGCCTTGGCGATCTCCTCTACGAGTTGAAGATCTCATACAACACCGAGGATGCTCGAAAATTCATGGAACAACTCATGGAGTTCATCAACTACCACTCCAAGCTAGCATCAGTAGAACTTGCGAAGGAGAGAGGATCCTTCCCGTACTATGACCGGAGCTTCTACCCTGAGGGAAGGCTCCCGTTCAGCGGATTCGACCAGAAGAGTAGCTGGAGACTTCCGTGGGATAAGGTAGCGCAGGAAGCCAAGAGGTCCGGGCTCAGGAACAGCTACACAACGGTGATCGCCCCGACTGGAAGCATCTCCATGATCGCAGGCTGCAGCAGCGGAATTGAACCCGTCTACAGTCTTGTCTACGAGAAGAACGTCAAGGTTGGAAGCTTCTACTATGTTGATCCCGTCTTCGAGACGGTAATGACTTCGCAGGGACTCTATGACGAGGAATTGATCAGAGAAGTGAGCGATCGAGGCGGCACGGTCCAGGGCATTCACTATATCCCAACCGATATCAAGCGTGTCTTCGTCACGGCCATGGACATCACTCCTGAAGCCCACATTCGAGCACTGGCGACATTCCAAAAGTGGGTTGACTCATCGATCTCGAAGACGAACAACTTCCCTGCTGAAGCCACCGTCGACGATATGCGAGAGAGCTACCTACTCGCCTACAAGCTTGGATGCAAGGACGTAACCGTGTTCAGAGACACCTCAATCAAAGGACAGGTCTTGGTTGCGCCTGGAAAAGCCGAGAGACGTGAAACCTCAGAAAACACAGGAAAGCGACCGGGAGGAGCACAGCCCTACCCAACAAGGACAAGACAGCGTATGCAGGTTCTGGCGGTTGGCGCACCAATATCAAGCCCTGATTCCGAGAACTACTACTTGGGAAGAACCCAGAATGGAGGCCGCACAGATGTGTGCCCACAGTGCTACAGCTTCGTTGTCTTCCAAGAGGGATGCTACATCTGCCCTGAATGCGGCTGGGGCGCATGCAGCTAGAGGATCTCAGAAATCACCTAACCCTAATGACATCTAGCCCATTCATGTACGGTCTCAGAACCTCAGGGATGACTATCGAACCGTCATCGCGTTGAAAGTTCTCCATAATTGCTAACAGCGTTCTCTCAGTAGCTACGAAGGTGCTGTTCAGTGTGTGCACATACTCGGTCGGGTCGCTTGTCTTGTCTCTGTACCTGACATTCGATCTCACCGCTTGATATGAGGTGCAGTTGCTGCAAGACACCGCTTCCCTATACTTCTCTTGCCCAGGCAACCAGACCTCGAGATCGTACTTCTTAGCGGCAACCGTCCCGAGATCCCCGCTGCAAACATTGACTACTCTGTACGGCAGACTCAACGCTTGGAATATCTCCTCGGCGTTTGAGATGAGCTTCTCATGCTCACTCCATGAATCGTTTGGTTTGCAGAAGACGAACTGCTCCACCTTCTCAAACTGATGAACCCGGAAGATTCCTTTCGTGTCCCGACCGTGAGCTCCTGCCTCCTTTCTGAAACATGGACTGACTCCCCCGTACCTGAGCGGCAAGGTCTTCCCATCGAGTATCTCTCCAAGGTGATACGCATTCAGCGCATGCTCAGATGTAGCGATCAAGTACAGGTCTTCGCCCTCGATCTTGTAGATGGTCTCCTCAAAATCTGAGAGGGCAACCGCGCCAGAAAGTACGTCTCTTCTCAGAAGGTAGGGCGGCTGTACGATTGTGTAACCTTTCCGCGTTATGAAATCGAGCGCGAAGCTGATCAAAGCGTAGTTGAGCCTCACCAACTCTTTCTTGAGATAGTAGAACCGGGCGCCAGCCACTTTCGCGGCTCTTTCCAAGTCGATCAGGCCGAGCTTGAGTCCGAGATCGATGTGATCAAGAGGTTTGAACGGAAACTTTGGCGGCGTGCCCCACTTTCGGACTTCCACGTTGTCGTTCTCGTCCTTTCCTGTTGGGACGCTTTCATGCATGATGTTCGGGAGCTGCATCAGGGTTCGGTTGATCGTTTCACGTAGCGTTTCTGCTTGTTGCTCGTACTCTTGGATCTTATCAGGAATGGCTTCGGCCTCGCGTATGATCTCCGACGCGTCTCGCCCTTCCTTTCGGAGTTTCGCGATCTGCTCCGTGAGCTTGTTTCGCTGCTGCCTCAAAGCGTTTGCTTGACCCTGTAGCGATCTCCACTTCTGATCATTCCGCAGCAGACCGTCAACCCAACTGAGCTTGTCGACGCTCCCGCGCCTATTCAGGTCAGCCTTTACGATGTCCGGATGTTCTCGTATGAACCTCATCTCTAGCATGCGCGCTGAACCCCTATCGATCTCTACACATAGTCAACGTACAAGTCTGGCTGAAAGGAGCTGATGGCTTCTTCTATGAAAGTCTTGCACCGGGGCCTGTCTATTCTATGCAGATCTCATGCTTTGCTCCGCGCGGTCCTAATCGCTTTCTTGACGAGGACGGACGACTTGGAAACGAGCTGTCGCAATCTCTTGGGCGAGCTCCCCTCACAATAGACTCTGATCCTAGGCTCCGTTCCGGACTTTCTGATCAGTGTCCAGCTGTCGTCCTTGAAGTTCACTCTCACGCCGTCAAGAGTCGAGATGTCTCTTACTTCTCTTTCACTCGCCATGACTTGAGAGACTTTCATCATGGCGGCATCCTTCAACTCGTCCGGGCATGCGAAGAAGAATCTCTCTTGGGGATAATCGGGTATTCCGCTGAATAGAGCACTTGCGGCAGCTTTCGAGCGATCCAGAGCCTGAACGACCTTGCATGCGGCGTAGATGGCGTCGCCCCAGAACCCCCAAGCGGGGTCTATGATCTTCCATGGTTCACAGCACAGTTTGATATTTGCTCGGTCCTCTTGAGTGAGGAGCACATGCGTCTTGCCCAGTCGTGTCCGCTCGACCGTCCCTCCTACAGAGCTTACAACCTTATCGATGCGCGAGGAAGTATCCGCTGTCGTGACGATTCTGCCGGGCCCATTCTCTTCGAGAAGCAAGCGAGCAAAGAACGCTAGCACCGTGTCATTGTTCACGTATCTTCCTTTCTCATCGATGACCGCCAAGCGGTCACCGTCGCCATCATGCGCTATTCCCAGGTCTGCTTTCACGTTCCGCACGAACTGGCACGTCGTGATAAGATTTGCAGGGCTTGGCTCGCCAAGTCTACCTGGGAAACGCCCGTCGGGTTGGGCATTCAACGAAATCACTTCGCAACCCATCTGAGAGAGGATAAGGGGAGTAACATTGTACGTCATGCCGTTTGCGCAATCCACGACTACCTTCAGTCTCCTCTGAAATGTCTGCATCCCGCCCAGAAGTCGGTCAGCGTACGCGTCGATGATATTGGGGGCTTTCTGTAACGTACCCATTCGATCCCAAGAAGCATCCGTGAACTGGCCGTCACGAATGAGTCGTTCAAGGATTTCCTCTTCATCTGGGGTATACTCTCTGCCTTCGTACGAGTAGCATTTCATCCCATTGTCTTCTGGAGGGTTGTGCGACGCGGTAACCATGATGCCTGCTTCGGCCTCAACAGCTCGGGTGCCGAAAGCCAAGACGGGAGTCGGCAGTAATCCTGCATCGAGCGCGTCGATGCCTCCTCCGAGTAGGCCTCCCAGCAAGGTTGCCCTCAGCTCAGCCGAGGTCGTTCTGCAATCTGATCCCACCAAGACTTGACCTTCGTTAGCAAGTGTAGTACTCATTGCCCGCGCCAGATCGAGCGCAAGCCTCTCTGTTACTTTGTCCCGAACACTTCCACGTATGCCTGCCGTGCCAAAGAGTTTGGGACTTTGCGACCTTCGCAATTGTGTCATCCCAGTCAGCCGTCATCAAGGCTTGTTCTTGGTTGATCGTTAAAGGGTTGGATACCTACTCAAGCTTCTTTCGGAACACAACCACCGCCAATACAATCATGACGACCGTGTATGCCGATAGGAAGACGAGGTCTCTTGTTACGACTTCTAGGCCGGCGCCCTTGACTATCACGGCTCTCAACGCATGGATCATGTATGTGAGGGGAAGCACGTACGATATCGGCTGCACCAGTGGCGACATGGCCTCGATGGGATAGAACGTTCCTGACAGGAATATCATGATGTAGATCACAGGCATTACGGTCTGTACAGCTTGCATCTGGGTCCTCGACCCTGCCGAAACAAGCGTTCCCAAGCTCAACGAGGCTGTTAGGAATACTGCCAAGAATACGACGATCAGGAGAACGCTGCCTCGAACCACGAGGCTGAAAGCGTACACGGCAACGATGAGCATCGATGTTGCGCTGAGAAATCCGAACCCCATGTAGACGATCAGCTTGCCTAGTAGTATCTCGAAGCCGCTGACCGGAGTTGCGATGAGTTGTTCTATTGTTCCCCTCTCTCGTTCTCCGGCGATTGCCATGGAGATCAGGATCATCGGGAATATCTGCAGAAAGATGCCTACGATGCCGGGTGCTATGAAGTCGATGTATCGCAATGACGGGTTATACAAGACCAAAAGCTCGACTTGAACGCGCAAGTTCGATGAAAAGCCGAGCGCTATCTCCTGCACGACCGGAGACACTGCACCAGCTGAGACGGGGTCTGACCCGTCCACCATAACGTATACGACTGCGCGGGATAGCGTGACATCGTCGTCGAAAGTTGCGGGGATCACGATCGCTACCTTCGCCAAGCCGTCTCGAATCAGCGCTTCCGCCTGCGGTTCATCATCTGTGTAGTATCTTATCCGAAGCGTGTCGCTGTCCTTGAGTGCGTCGACGAACGTCTGACTCAGCGGTCCCCCGTCTTTATTGACGATGACTGTTGTGATGCGCTTGACTTCCCCTGTGAACGCGAGCCCGACAATCGTCATCAAGAGGAGGGGCATGAAGAGAGTGATTGCGAAGACCCGACGGTTCCTGATGAGATGCGTCAACTCTTTCTTCGTCATCAGGAGGACTCTATCTATGGCCGTCACTTGTCACCGGCTTCCTGAACAAGCCTGATGAAAACATCTTCTAAGCTGGGTTGTAACTGTCTTACTTGGAGAACCTGGACTCCGCGTTCCGTAAGGAAAGATGTGACTCTTGGGATTGCCGAAGCAGCTTCATCAACGATCAGCCGGATCGCGCCATCTGAAACGTTGATCTCTCCTGCGAACTCTGAATCTCTGAGGATCTCCTGAGTCTTCGACAGGTCTGCTGTGACCAGCTCGATCCGTTCGCCGCCGATTGCCTTCCTCTTAAGCTCCGTTGGCGTGCCGACGGCCACCAACCGACCGTAGTTGATTAGAGCGAGCCTGTCGCAGAGCTCGGCTTCGTCCATGTAGTGTGTATTGATGAAGAATGTCACGCCGAGGTGGTTGAGGTGCCTGAAGTATTCCCAGAAGACTCTCCTGAGAGGCGGATCGATTCCGGCAGTGGGTTCATCAAGGATCAGTAGTTCCGGGTTGTGGATCAGGGAGACGGCAAGCGACAGTCTTCGCTTCATACCTCCAGAGAGTTGCCCAGAGAACTGCCTGCGAAACTCCTGCAGCCGGACTAGTTGCAGGATCTCGTCTGCGCGCTTCCGCCGTTCGTCTGATGGAACTCGGTAGATGCTTCCGAAGAAGTTCAGGTTCTCCTCGACAGTCAGGTCATCGTAGAGACCGTACGATTGGGGCATGTATCCTATCCGTTGCTTGACCTCTTCAGGTTCCGTGACGACATCGTGACCTACAACGAGCGCGCCACCTGATGTTGGTGCCATGAGCCCACATAGGATCCTGACAGTCGTCGTCTTGCCCGCTCCGTTCGGGCCGAGAAAGCCGAAGATCTCGCCTGCTTTGACGGAAAGGTCCACGTGATCGACAGCGACTAAGCTGCCGAACAGCTTGGTTAGACCGGAGGTTTCCACCACGTTGCGCGTCATGCTGTATGGCCGGCCCGCGGGAGGCGATGTTTCGTTCGTTCGTCGGTGAAATAGATAAGAATGCGTCCCCCACTGTGAGGGCGATCCCCCGGCTGAATGCTGGGCGCAGAAGCATTCCAGAAGCCTGCCGCGAGTCAAAAGGGATTGTTCGAGATGGTGTTGATTGAGTTCGGCGGGAAAAAGCCGAAGGTCAGCTCTGACGCTTATGTATCCCCAAGGGCGACTCTGATAGGAGATGTCAAAGTCGGCGAAGGCAGCAGCATCTGGGAGAATGCCGTGCTACGCGGAGACATGGGCCGAATAAGAGTTGGAAAGCAGAGCAGCATCCAAGACAATTGCACTCTTCATTCCGATATCGGCGGACAATGCGTCGTCGGCGACTTTGTCACGGTCGGGCACAACGCGGTCATTCATGGCTCCACAGTCCACGACTACGTAATTGTGGGAATGAACTCGACTATCCTGGAAGAAGCCAGAGTTGGGCCTAACTCGATAATTGCTGCCGGATCCGTGGTTTTGCAGGGGGACAAGACGGCTCCAGAAGTTCTCCTTGCAGGCGTGCCGGCGAAACCCGTTAGAAAACTCGATCGTTCAGATCTTGCCATTATCAGGTATGCGGCTAAAGCTTACACCGAGCTGGTGAAGCTCTACAAACAGGAATCCCAAGACTTCGCATCTTCAGCGCGTCGCTGAGCTTCTCTTGGGTCAGTCAGTTTCTCCCCAGCGCCGGAACAGGCTATGAGGCACATTCAATAGATCCAAGATTCTACCCACGATGAAGTTTACCATGTCATCGATGGATCTCGGCTTCGTGTAGAACGCTGGCATCGCGGGAAGAACAATAGCCCCTGCTTCTGCAACGCGTAGGAGGTTTCTCAGATGTATTATGCTCAGCGGGGTCTCTCGCGGGACTAGGATCAATGGTCTACGTTCCTTCAACGTCACGTCTGCAGCCCTTGTTATCGAGTTGCTGGCCAGACCGTGGGCAATGGAAGAGATTGTCTTCATACTGCACGGAACCACTATCATTCCAGAGGTTTTCACTGAGCCGCTTGAGGCTGGAGTGTCCAAGTCATGTTCCGAGAATGTCCGAGTCGCTAGCTCTGTGAACTTCTGGATGTCCTCATTCTCATCCTTCATGACGTTCTTGGCTTCGTCGCTTATCAGTAGAAGCGTATCGTGTCCGCTCCGTTTTAGTTCCTCAAGCAAGCGTCTTGCATAGACCGACCCGCTCGCTCCAGTGACCGCGACTACAAACAACATGAGGAAGCCCTCTGACGAGCCTAAGCGTCTCTTAGAAGACGGGCTGCGGTATATGATCAATACTCATACGGCGGTTTTGGGAAGTCAAAAAAAAGAGAGGGAAGCGGGGAGATACAGTCTAGTACTCTTCCCCGCCAGGAGGAGGCATTGGCGGCCTGCCCGGAGGGCCAGCCTCTTTCACGCCCTTCGCAGAGACGACATCGTCGATGCGCAGGATCATGCAGGCGGCCTCTGTTGCTGAACGAAGAACCTGCTGCTTCGTCCGTAGAGGCTCGACCACATTCTGCTTGAGCATGTCTTCAACTTTGCCAGAGACCGCGTCGACGCCTGTCCAAATGTTCTCAGGCGATTCGTGTTTCGCTCTCAAGTCGACCATGATATCGATAGGGTCAAGTCCCGCGTTTGCTGCAAGCGTCATGGGGATGTTTTCAAGCGCTTCCGCAAACGCTTCGATGGCGAGCTGTTCTCTTCCGCCGACAGTCGTGGCGTAGCTCTTGAGGTCTTTCGCAGCTTCCGCTTCAGGAGCACCGCCGCCGGCTACTATCTTTCCGTCTTCTACAGCATTTCTCACAACGCAGAGGCCGTCATGCAAGGAACGCTCCGCTTCGTCGACGACATGCTCCGACCCTCCGCGAAGGACTATCGTGACGGCTCTTGGGTCCCTGCATTCTCGCACGTAGATGAGCTTGTCATCGCCGATCTTGACCTCTTCGACCAGCTTCGCTTCGCCCAGCGCTTCACGCGACAGATCCTTGGTGCTCGCGAGAATCTTTCCCCCCGTTGCCTTTGCGAGCTTCTCCATGTCGCCGCTGCTCAGGTTCTTGGCGGCAACAATTCCCCGCTTCGCCAGAAAATGCAATGCAATATCGTCCACGCCTTTCTCGCAGAGAACAACGTTAGCACCTGAGTTCGCAATCTGTTCGACCATCTCCTTGAGCATTCGCTCCTCTTCGTCCAGAAACATGTGCATCTGCTCTGGGTTCTCGATGTTGATCTTCGCGTCGAACTCCGTCTTCTCAATCTCCAGTTTCTGGTTGAGCAAGGCGATCTTGGCGTTGTGAACCTGTTTTGGCATTTGGCTGTGGGAGACCTCCTTGTCTATTACGACCCCTTCGACCAGTTCAGTCTCCTCGGTGCTCTTCCCGTGCTTCTTCACGACCTTGACTAGGTCGATGTCAGCTGCGACCTTGCCGTCCCGTTCTTCCTTTATCTGCTCTACTGCCTTGACCGCGAGTTTTGCGAAGAACTCCTTCTCGGCGGATATGTCCTTGGTTCCCATGGCAGTGGCGGCAACTTGGCGCAAACGCTCTTCATCCTTGGGATCTACCGTTAGTGCAATCTTGCTGAGGTAACTCGAGGCTCTATCCGCAGCTTTCTTGTACCCGTCGACGATTACAGTGGGATGTACCTCTAGGTCCAAAAGTTTCTCCGCCTTCGACAGAAGCTGACCCGCTAGGACGACTGCGGTTGTGGTTCCGTCGCCGACCTCGTTGTCTTGGGTCTTCGCTACCTCGACAAGCATTTTTGCTGCCGGGTGTTGGACATCCAGCTCTTTCATTACTGTGGCGCCGTCGTTGGTGATGACTACGTCGCCGATTCCGCTGACGAGCATCTTGTCCATCCCACGCGGTCCAAGGGAGCTGGACACCGTCTCCGCGACGATCCGGGCAGCCATTATGTTGTTTCGTTGGGCGTCTCTGCCCGTTGATCTGCCAGTTCCTTCCTTGAGGATGAGAACTGGAACTGTCGCACCTGCCTGTGACATTTCAATCACCTATGATTAAGTGAGCCAAGACCGCGTACAAATCGTCGTAATAAAGATTTTCGAAAACCAAGCCAACAAGGACTTGGCAGTTTCACCGGCACCGGATCGGTAGGGTTCCGGGCGTATGCTGCCTGATGCGTCAGGCTACCTGACGATCAGCGTTGGGCATTTGGCGTGGTGACTGACCTTGTCCGAGACGCTTCCAAGCAAGAAAGCCTTGACTTGAGAAAGCCCGCGGCTTCCCAGAACTATGAGATCAGCTTTTTCGTCGGCCGCCGCCCGGAGTAGCTCCTCGGCCGGCACACCTTGTCTCAGCCGAGCCTCTACCGGCAGCCCCTGAGCTTTGACGGTTTCCTCTCCTTTGGCTAGAATCGCTTTCCCTTCCGCCTCGAGTTCGCGGACGATAGCTGTCCCAGCTAGAATCCCCGCCTCTGGAGGATTGATGGCGTATATCTGCCGCATGACCACGTGAACTAGGACAAGTTGACTGCTATACTTCTTTGCAAGATCGACAGCGAATTCGAGGGCTTTCAAAGAGTACTCTGACCCGTCGAGGCCTACCAGAATTCTGGAAAACAAGGTTCTCCGAGTTGAACTGCTACCCGCTAGTCAAGATAAGAATTATCCTGCCAGCTCCTCGGAGTCTGGACGTAGCGCCTAGCCGTCAAGTCGACGAACGAGCCCCGGAACCTCTAGAAAAGAGCTGACGATGAAGTCGGGCTCCTCCTCCAACAGCCGCGCGGCCGGGAAGGGCCCAGTTGAAACAGCTACGCTTCTCACCGAGGCTGCCCTGGCCGCTCTAATGTCGATGATCGAATCTCCGACTAGGATCGCATCGTCGGCGTTCACTCTGGCTAGGCTCAATGCCTTCAGCACTATTCCTGGGTCCGGTTTCAGCAGGTCTGCATCGTCCCTCGTGACGACGCCGTCGAAGACGCCGCCTAGTTCCAGTCTATCGATGGTTCGATCCGTCCCGCGTCTTCCATTATTCGTCACCACGACTATCTTCTTCTTCATCTGTTTCAGTTCGTCCAAGGCTTCTCTGGCGCCTGGCATCAGCTGAACCTGCTCAGCCGCCTCGGCCTCGATCTTCTCAACCATTGCATAGATGCGTTTCTTGATCTCGTTGAATCTGTCCGTGTTAATTGTACCGCGTAGCTCGTTAAGCATGGCGTAGATACTCATCTGGTCGCTGAAGTTTGGGTGCATGAGACCGGCCTCCTCTAGCAGCCGCAACGCCGATCTCCGCATTCTCATGTAGTCAAGGTTGAACTTGGTGAATGTCCCATCCATGTCCGTCAGTATGGCTTTCACAGTCAACCTTGGCACCCGCACTTGTTTGCTGACCCTGCGGTGGGGAGTCATGAAGACGTTGTTCTTGGCTATTAGAACATCGAAGCTGCCGCAAAGAAACCAATGAAGCCTGTTCAGTCCCACACTGCCGGAGATTTCTCCAGAAACCGGCCTTGGCGCATCTTCGTCTCAGCTAGTTTATTCGACTATGTCAATGATCGAGCAGAATGTATTCCCGTTTGAGCCAGATCAGCGGAGGCAAAAAATGTGTCTAGATATCCTTAACTTTACCCGAGATGGGCTATACTCAGTGGTTGGCTAGAATGTTCTATTATTCAACTGGACCGTTACTGTGGGTGACCCCGCTCTCAGCATTTCCGACGCCAGTTCCTCCAACGGCATCATACTACACTGTTCCGACTTACTATGTTCCACCAGCGGCACCCGAACCACAAGTCGCCTACGGTGCGCCGCTCATCTACGGCGCGCCTGTTCCGTACGCCCCCTCGTACTACCCCTTCCCTCCTGCCGTCTCGCCTCCGCGCGGCGAGTATCATATCGGACGATGTCTCGTGATCTGCTAATAACCTGGTATCCCGGCGCTGAGGCTCTGCACTAATCACGGAAGACTAGGGCATTTTCTTTTTCGCACAGTTCACAGCCGGAGCCGAGCATGTCAACGCGGCGACTCACGTTACGTGGGTGCCGCTCTTCTCGTGCATTGCTTCGGTGAGTTTGCCCAGTTCGGCGATAATCGCTCTCTTCCCCCCGTTTTGAACGAACCTTACGGCGGCGGTGATCTTGGGCGACATGCTACCTTCCTTGAAGTGCCCTTCCTTCTCGTATTGTTCAAGTTGTTGCGGCGTTGTTTGCTTGATCATGGTCTGTTTTGGTGTGTCGTAGTCTAGGTACGCTCCATCTACGTCGGTGAGAATCACGAACACTGAAGCGCCTATCAGCGTCGCCAATCTTTGGCCAGCGAGATCTTTGTCGATGACAGCTTCGACGCCTCGCGCCTGAGTCCCCTCTTCCACTATCGGGATGCCGCCTCCGCCGCACGCCACGACGACGAACCCGTTGTCTACCAAGGCTCTTATCGCGAACCGTTCGGCGATTATCTTTGGGTCAGGAGACGGAACCACCCGTCGGTAACCTCTGCCGGCGTCCTCCTTTACAACCAGATCTGGACGCTGGGAGCGGATCTTCTCCGCCTCTTCCTTAGTATAGAACGGCCCGACGGGCTTGGTCGGGTTCTTGAATGCCTCATCGTCAGCGTCCACGATCACTCTCGTAACGACCGTGATAACGTACTTGTCCAAGCCTCTTTTCTTGAGCTCGTTTCGAAGAGCCTGCTGGACCATGTAACCAATGAAACCCTGCGTCTCGGACCCACAGACATCTAGGGGAAACGGCGGAACGATGTTCTTTGCGGCCTCATGTCTCAGCAGAGTGGCCCCGACTTGCGGCCCGTTCCCGTGAGTGATTACTACCCTGTATCCATCTTGTACAAGATCCGCTATGCGCTCGACGGTGCGGCAGACGTTTCGATACTGCTCCTCGAACGCGCCTTTCTCGCCTCGTCTCAGAATCGCGTTGCCGCCGAGCGCAACAACTACAATCTCGTTACTTGGCAAGGATACTCACATTCCGAGGGGGAGCCCGGATTGGACATGCTGGGCTTATCAATCTTGCATCTCTTGTGACGCGTAGCAGAGGATCCGGGAAACTTCTTTAGAGCGAGACCTCTGGGCCTTCCAGACGAGAACGATTATGCGGATGAGAGGACATTGAGCGATCTTTCCGGTCGAGACTTGATAACCACCCAAGAATGGACCGTTAATGAACTCGAGGCGACGTTGCGTCTTGCACGCAGCTTTCGCTACAAACATCGGAAGGATCGCGCGGTTCCGCTGCTACGCGACAAGACGTTCTTCGCGCTCTTCTACGCGTCCTCGACGCGCACACGGGCAGCCTTCGAGGCTGGAATGACCTACTTGGGCGGCCACGCTCAGTACATCGACGCGTCAACGACTCGCCTCGGAGCAGGAGAGGCGGTGAGAGATGTTGCGAAGATGTACGAGCGATACGGCCACGGGTTAGGCGTCAGGATTCTTGACGAAATCATCGACTATGTTTACGGTCGCGGGATTGCTGTCGTAAGAGAGTACGCGAAGCACGCGAATATTCCGGTCATCAACATGGCCTGTTGCACCTACCATCCGACCCAGGGCCTTGCTGACTTGATGACGCTACGCGACGAGTTTGGAGCGAAAGCACGGAAGAAGTATGTGATCATGTGGGCGTATTCGAAAGGCTTTCGAGGAAGATGCAGTGTGCAAGAAGACGCGCTCATCGCTTCTCGATTCGGATATGATGTCGTACTAGCACACCCTGAAGGATTCGAAATAGACGATAAGGTCATTGGAGCGTCTTCAGAGAACGCAGCCGCATCCGGCGGAACCTTCACTGTCTCACATGATCTGAAGACAGCGCTTGAAGGCGCCGACGCGATATTCCCTAGGAACTGGGCGAGCAAAGGACTACTTGAGATCGGCGCGAGTAGGTTCGGGAAGGAACGGGAGGCAGAGCTGCATGAGAAGCACAAGCACTGGTCGCTGACGGAGGAGAAGCTTGAGATGGCCGACAAACGAGCGATAGTCATCCACGTCCTGCCGGTACTGAGGGGGGAAGAGGCAAGCGACGGGGTCATGGATGGACCGTGCTCCCGAATCTACCCGCAAGCCGAGAACGGCCTCTACACCAAAATGGCCGTGCTGGCGCTGACGATGGGCGGAAAGAAGAAGTCGCGCTAGATGGCCGAATGAAGATTCTTGGTCACTTTCTGAGGCTAAGGACCTTCTGCAAGGCTTCGATATCGGGATCGATCAACGGCGCGTCCGCTGACCCGATGACGCTTAAGTCTTTCAAGCCACTACCAGTGATCTCGATGACGACACAGTCATCGCTTGCAATCGTGCCTCGATCCTTGAGTTTCATCAGGCCTGCCAAGACCGCGACTCCGGACGGCTCGGCGAATATCCCTTCGCTCTTTGCCAACGTCCTCTGCGAGTCCAGTATCTCTTCGTTCGAAACCTTGACGGCGGTACCTAAGGATTCGTGCAGCGCCATGAGCGCTGCGTCTCCGTCCCACGGGAAAGGATCCATCAGGCCAGTGGCAACGGAGTCCGGATGCTCCCAAGGAACTATCCTGCGCGGATCCACCTTCTCCTCGAAGGATCTGACGAGCGGCGCGCATCCAGTCGACTGAACAGCGACCATCTTAGGCGAAGCTCCGGAAAGGCCGATGCGTTTGAGCTCTCTGTAACCTTTCCAGTTTCCGGCTAGCAATCCGCCGCCGCCGACGCCTGCGAAGACCCAGTCTGGACCCGTCCAGCCGAGCTGCTCAACGATCTCGTATGACATGGTCTTCGATCCCTCTGCCTGGTACGGGTTGAACGGTCCAGCGCTTGGGCAAGGATACCAACCGAAACTCTCGCAGACAAGCCTCAGCATTGTAAAGGTCGGATCAACACCGCTCTCCAGCCCTCTCAGTCTGACGACGTTCGCGCCGAACATCTTCAGCTGAGCAATCTTCCCTGAGCTAGCCATCTCCGGAACAAACGTGTAACATGTGAGCCCAGCCCTAGCTGAGTAGGCTGCCAGCGCCGCGGCCGCATTCCCGCTCGAGGCGGAGACGACCGTGTCGAACCCGAGTTCAACAGCTTTCGACACTCCAACTGTCATGGGTCGGTCTTTGAACGAGGCTGTGGGGTTCTTTGTCTCATCCTTGACGTAGAGGTTTCTTATTCCAAGGATCTTCCCAAGGTTCTTGCATCGAATAAGCGGAGTCTGAACCTCCCCTAGGGTGACGATGTTCTCCTCATTTTCGATTGGGAGAAGTTCGCGATATTTCCACAGCCCGCCGCGGCGGCGCTCGAAGATCTCCCGACTGACTTTGCTCTTCATCGAATCATAGTCGTACTCTACGTCCAGCCGGCCGTCATCTTCCGTGCATTTCCACACACGCTGTTTCGCGGCGTATGTTCTTGCGCACTTCGTGCAGCGCAGGCGAGCAACGTGGATCATCTCCTTCACCCAGATCAGCCAAATGATCGAATATGGGTTTGTGACTTTTCTAAACTGCTCGGTGACGCTTTCTAGCTTGACGAGAAACATCAGTTTGGCCGACCGAGCGAGATCTGAAGCCTAGCCCGCGAGGCAGCTTACGAGCCCAAGCAACCATTAATGTCATAACTGGAATCAACCAGACACAGATACGACGGTTGTAGTCTGTTTGTCTGAAAGCTTCTTCCGCGACAAATTCAAGAACGCCATGATCGCCACGACGTTCCGTGACGTGATTCTATCTCTAGGCAGGTCAGAGGTTGAACCTGAAGATGTGAATGTGCGGACGACGGTGACGAAAGAGCGTGAGATGAGGATCCCGTTCGTTTCCTCTCCCATGGATACGGTTACTGAGAGCGAGATGGCGATTGCGTTGGCCCGCCACGGCGGGCTCGGTGTGCTGCATAGAAACTGCACCGTCGAGGAGCAATGCGAGATGGCGAAGCGCG
>Ga0209725_1000202_pt1 | contig 36619 bp, 36 predicted proteins | sample I18A1metaG_FD_184145 | JGI IMG/M metagenome (GOLD analysis project Ga0209725, IMG submission 184145) | Lake sediment bacterial and archeal communities from Gulf of Boni, Indonesia to study Microbial Dark Matter (Phase II) - ​I18A1 metaG... | ecosystem: Environmental > Aquatic > Freshwater > Lake...
GTGGGGCAGACACGGCGTTACGTGTAAAGCCTGCTAACTCCGCACGCTTCTTCGACCTAAAAATAAGGGAAATCATAGCAAAACCAAGAAACGGATTCTAGCATAGTCAGCGCCGGGGAAGGGATTTCAGCACCAATTTGCTAGTAAAAGCTCCTCCAAATTTCCCCGCTTACTATAATTTCTCGTGTCCGCAACTAGCCTAAAGGTTTTTAGGGGTTTTTCACTTCGTTGGTTTAAAGGTGCAACATAATAAAAGACGTACGCCCAACTAGCGCGCGCCAGAAAAAATTGGAATGGATCGGAGAATACCCAGTCAAAGAGTTTCTAAAGGGGCGAGAAACGAAAATTAAATCTTAAGACCTTCACATATCGAAATAATCGGCATTCTTTCAACAACATATTCAATAGAGCGCTGGAATAACCAAGATCTTTTTGACATGAATCTATCCATCGTCTGTAACGTTTTGGCAAGTCTTCTAACAAGGTGCCTTTGGTTTTCGACTAGTGAACCTCTAATTACATAAACTTGTGGTAAAGTGTCGACGACCATCTCGCCAACTTTAATTTCATGACGCTCAGCTTTATCTGGGATAGCGCTTAATATATCAATAATGGCTTTAGACCCTGCGGTCGTTACGATTTTGTGGTAATCCCCATCGATAAATCCCTTGATTAACTTTGCTTCATCCTTAACTTCATCAGTTTGAAGTTTTTTCTTTACCGCTATCCTTCTCGCAAACTCCTCCCTATACGCAGTTTTTTCTCGGTGGAAAACTATGTTTTCCTTTACTGCTTTACGTTCCAGATAGTAAAGTACCGACTGTTGTCCATGAGCGCCAAGTAAACAAAGTTCTTTAGTAACCTTTGAGTCGTTTTTCAAGGCTTCTTTTAAAGTCTCGATAGGAACATTAGTGAAATCAGCTTCATTATCTCGGAGCATTTCAATGGCTTGTATGCTTGTTTCATGAGGTATATGCTCGGACAAGCTAATTTGAGATTTTAAAGCCTTTATCGCAAATCCCTGGTCATGGGCATCTGGAAGCCCTGTATATCTCAATAACTCTTCATTTTGGCGGTTCGAACTCTTTGAAGTTTTTATTAAATGCCAACTTTCTCTTGTCCATTCTCTTAAATTAGAGGGCAAATCCCAACGATATTCAAATATATTCAGCGGTATGGGATTTGGTCTTACTTCTCTCGTTAAGTCAACTACCAAAAAGGCTTTTATTAAACCCAGCTCCGGAAAGTCGTACCAGGTCTCTCGACCTCGCTTTTCCCCTCTTAGGATTTGAATTTTTTCACTGCTCAAAAACCCTAAAGCATTACAAATGGTTGAAAGATCAACGTTTTCATGACGTATTCTTGTTATCTCCTTTCGGAGTCGTGTTGGATTTAGTGGATGTTTCTTCAGCATTAACTCTATAATATCTTGCGCTAACCAAGGGAGTATTTTTTGGTTATAGATTTTGTTGCCCTCTTTATCCAGTCTATCCAATGTATTAAAAATAGACTGAAGTCGTAGATTTAAGAATTATTCGTCCAAAAATGTAACTCGGTCTAATAATTCCTAAGGATAAGCATCTTATGATAAGCGACATGTGAGAGCATGTTACAATGCCTAAAGATGTATTTTTGGGTTGTTTCAATAGTTGCATTGATAAACAGCTCGCTACTTGCAGTGCTTCTTGCCTCTTTGCCTGAACTCCTTAAAGGATATATCTTAGGCTTTTTAACTGCTACATACTTTTGGCTTTTCATCTGTATTGTATCCCATAAATCTATTTGTTGCAGTCTCTCTAAGAATAGTCCTGAAAACTCGGATGAATTGAATCAAATAGTTGGACAACTCGCGCGTGCGCAAATAACGTTTCACACTTTCCGCCATTGGAAAGCAACGATGGAGCACCGCAAGACAAGAGGCATCCTCTACGTCATGCAGATGCTTGGTCACAGAAACGTCAAGACGCGCGTACAGTCTTACGTAAGCATTTCGCATATAGTCTGTTCAGATCGCCTCAGAATGTTTCAGATAGGTAGCACATTTCTGATTAATAATTGGTCAAAAACCTTTGTTGTGTTCCGTCCTCATTCTATTGAACATTTTACAATAATCTTCTGCCCTTTTTTCTGGATTGCCAGAATAAATTACGTCTCTACCCACATTTATTAAGATATTTCTACCTCCGGCATTGATCACTTTTTCTGGATCTCCTTTCTGTGCTCCCACACCGGGTATTAGAAGTATTTTATCTTCTCCAGCTTCGCTTCGAATGAGTTTAATGTCTCCTGCAGTAACATGACCAGTTGCGCCTACAACGCACCCGTCAGCAGAGTACTTTTTCACGTCTTTAGCGATTTCTACGAAAACCGGGCGTTCTCTGATCAGAGCGTTTCTCATCAATTTTTCCGCTTCAGGATTTGACATAAGAGTTAATACAATTATTCCTAACGAATGCTGAGTTTCATGCGCAATCTTGACCAATTCCTCCAAGTTTCCCGGGAAAGGGTTGACAGTTATCGCATCATATCCCCATTTTTTGAAGTGAAAAATTGCGGACTCTGCGGTATCCCTTATGTCGCCCAATTTGCAATCGTAAATTGAAAGCAATCCTCGCTTGCGAATAGAGTCAGTCAATATCTGGTGCTGTTTTGCAGTGAAACCACGAACATATTGCTCATTTGGCTTTGCCGCTAAACAGAATTCTGCAGTTTTCTCTACCATATCTAAGCAGAAATGTAATCTGGCTTCATCTTCTGCTGCCTTTTGGAGATAGTGCGATGCAATGGTATGGCTGCTTCTTTGCTCTGGAAGAGCGGGATCCAACCCGATACATAAAATGGTATCTTTCTCTTGCATAATATTTTCAAATTTTGCCAGAAAGGGCGATGTCATTTTCTGACTATCCATAGTTTTAGATTTTTAGCGTTAAACAGTTATTACCTTTACGGTTAATGCTGATTCTTAGTCTTCACTTTTTAAGCGCCGCGTTACGGAGTCTCTCTTTAATAGCAGGATCTTGATACTTCTTTTCATCTTTTAAATAATCAGTTAATATTTCATACTCTATCGGTTCCATTTTGTCTTTTAGCCATTGAATCCCTTTTGATCTGAAGGGTATCAGTGACCATAACCTCATACCCCTTGACAAGGCCACTTTCTCTGCTCCTTGCTCTCGGTCAATCAAAACAAAAACATCGTCACATCTAACACTCACATTTTTGTCCTTAGCAGCCTCGTAAATTTGTGCACACGCTATAAGCTTGGTATCGAATTTGGTGACTAGGTCGTCAATTATCGCAATTTGGTCACCGTTAGAAAAGTCGCCTTCGACAAGTCGATGTTGACCATGTTCTTCCAATTCTCTCTTCAGATCATCAATTTTCTGGAAAAACTCTTCTTCTGTTTTGACACCAGGCAGGTGCCTCGCATAACAAGATGGGATGCCAACAGTCAAAGTTATTGCAGATGCCAGAGGTATCCCTGCTATATACAACCCTACAATTTTGCTTATAGAAGGTCTCTCTTCCTTTATCATTCTACCCATTGCAGAACCGATTTGACCCATGATTTCTCTGCTATTTTCTTTGCTTCCAAGGGGTCGAAGATTTATGTAGAAGGGACTCCAAATTTTTGATTTTAAAATCCATCCATCTGGTTTATCTCTGTACCAAGTTTCTATCATTCCTTCATCATACAATAAACGTATTATCTCTTTTCCAAGCCGCTCTTTATTATAAACCATCACTAATACGATCTCCTTCCCATTCTGCAAAATCTTCCATATGACGGTATTACGAATTCTTTTATCTTGGAAAAATGTAGTTGTTTATAAAAACTTTCTCTCCCATGAAATGCGTCTAAATAAATCCATCGAATACTATTGAATTTGCACCAATCAATAAGAAAAGCAACAAGCTTTGATCCAAAGCCCTGCCCTTGTGCGTCTTTACTAATAGCCAATGTATCAATCCACGCATGGTTCGTCTTAGTAGAGAAATGAAGAATCCCCAAAATGTTTCTCCCATCATCAAGTACGAAAACTTTGCACTTCTTACTAAGTTTCGTGTAGTAAAGATATTCGCCAGGACCGAATTTGTCAATTCTTTCATCTCCGCATTTAAACCATTCTCTGGAAGAGTCTTCATAATTCAAATCCCGAAGTAGAGCGCCTGGAGATGCGATGACAGGGGGATAAGGGAGCGGTATATCAGGAGGATAGCCCTCTAGAAGCAGGTAGAGGTTATCTTCGTCTTTAATAAAGAAGGAAAAGAAATGTGGAAAACATGAAGCCCCTCTTCTGACCGCGATACTTAATGTTTTGACGTCTACAGCCCCCGATTGAAGCGCAAGCTTTGAAAGAGTCTCAAGCGTCTTCCCAGTGTCAACTCTAACATAAGCTATAAGAACTCTTTTTCCCTTAATTTTTTCAGCCGGGAAGTTGATCACTTCTTTTATGGCATCATCTTCCTTGCGCTCAACATCGCATACGTAAGTTTCAAAAACTTCAAGAAATTCTGGTAGTCTGCCCACTATTTCAATCCCTGAAATTCCCACACCAATCAAAACAGGAAGATCGCGACCATAATAGTTGCGTAGTTCCTTAGAGAGAGAAATTAAGAGACGAGAAAATATCTCTTCGGTGAGATAGATTTCCAATTTACCTTCGTCTTCTATTTAGATGCTCTTTCTAGGGGTGCTGACTTGATAGGATATTTTTCGATTTCGTTCCCAACGCGTTTAACGAAGCAAAGTTTGCACAAAATACCATGATCAGTCTCATATTTTCCAGTTATGGCTTCATGGATGATAGTACCGCAACCTGAACATCTCAATGCTGGGTGCTCACGCAACTGTTTTCTTAGGTCTTCTATCCTTTTTTTAGTAGCCTCGTTCACCCCAAACTCACCTCTCCCATAATACACCACCTCATACGATAAAAATTTAACTCTCTTGCCCCTCTCTTTCCCCGACCCATTTCAGAAAATCCGATTCTCTTTCCTCTATAAATCGAAGAACTAGCTCAATAGTTCTTTTCACAAATGGCACTTTATCAAAGGGTATTTTTTTCCTTAATTTTTCAATGTATTTTTTGTCGTCCTCGCTGACAGTTATTGTGGGCACATCAAGTGTATTTGTGATATCTGGATATAAATTTTTGCTTTGCATTAAAACAATTTATCTGATGATTATATGATATTATGATTTTGCGATTTTCCTACTCATTGCTTCCTTAATTTCTAAACTCCTCGCGCACATTTCTGGAGGCACATGTTTTTGTCTTAATCATTATTCCACACGCACGCAGTTCCACAATTTTACTTCAATTTCACCTGTCTTCAATGTAGGCACCAGTCCACCCCATAATAACCCCGAGTGACATACAAAAGTTGGGGGTGCTACTGTTGACTCATGAAATGCCAAGTTTCCAAAACATCAAACAAACGTTACATGATTAGGAGGTTTTGGGATGCCACTAGATTTAGAAAAAATCGAAATCGAGTTTAAATACCCCAGTGCGATTTCTCTAATAAGGTAAGACTGATACATGTTCGACTAGGTCAAACGATAATATGTTTGGGATGTCACGAAAGCACTAAATTTGTTGACCAAGATGCCAGCACTCAAAGAGCAATGGAAAATTATTTGAAGATTTAAAAGAACCATAGAGAAAATTAATGGCGATAATCATGCCAATCTACAGACAACTTAGGAATGAACTACGAGTTAAGAGAGACCGACTTTTTAGAGTTGATTTTAGAGCGCTGGTTGACGAATTGAAACTTTTTTTTGACTTTTTGAAAAAGCATCCAATACTTCATGGCATTCTTGAGGAGCTACGAACTAACATGCCTAGGTTTGACGAATGGTATGAAAAAATGGCTGCCGAGAGAAGAATTTTCTTTCCTTCTACCGAAGAAGAAAGAGTGCGCCTGTGTTTAGTTTTTCTTGAACACTGTATTAATTCGGGAAACGAAAATGAACCACGCAATATAGCACATAATACAGGATTCCATGGGACTCATTTATCAGGTGCCGCCCATTTCTTTTTACAACAATTCTTTATGCCATTTTACGAGTATATAGATCAACACATTGAGGAATACGGTTCAGTTCTTTATGTTCTTGAAAAATTTAAACTGCGGGCTCAATGGTTTAAACGGAAACGTCTCTACGATCTGTATAACGAAGACACTTCAAGGGGTGAAGCTGTACTTGATGAAATTTTACGCATATTTCTTTTTGACAACGGCATAGAATACCCTTTTTCAACTCCAGCATCGTCTTCTGGGCGTGCAGATATCGTTGCGAGTTTACATACTCCAGACCCGGTAATAGTTGAAGTCAAGGTTTTTGACGGTGGAAGTCGTGGAAGAGGTCATTTGCGCCAAGGTTTTCGTCAAGTTCATGATTACATGAGTGACTACAACAAAAGCATAGGGTATTTAGTAATTTTCAATGTATGCGACAAAGACCTGCAATTCAGATTGACTGATCACAGCAAACCACCTCGAATTCACCTGAACGATAAGACAATATTCCTCGTTGTTGTTGACATATACCATGATGTGTATCCTGCTAGCGAACGCCCAAAACTACAAGTTTATGATATAGAAGAGAACGAACTTGTTACTATGAATGAATAGCTTAGAGGCATACAAGCACCTGCGACACGACTAGAACGCATCTTCAGAGAAAAACTTGGATTATCAAAAATAGATTTTTCTGCAGGAAGACAGACCTCACAACTTGTTTAATCCAACCCAACATTGACACCAATCAGTGAGGCAGGGTTGTTCAGATGAAAACATGGACATTTTCAATTTTCTTATATTTGTCTCATTTCTAATATTTGTTTTATTTCTAGTACTTCTAAGAATTGATTTCAATTTAATCAAGGTATACTCAAATAGCACTCCCGTTTTTAGTAAACAAAGGTGATAGACATGGAAGAAGAGCAAGAAAAAGGAATTCGAATATTCTTCAATGATAAGCCAGTCTTCGCGCCAAAAGACACTTGGACAGGAGCTGAGCTCAGAGAGTTCTTTAAAGTGCCTCCACAATACCAACTTTACAAGGAAACGCCGGGTAAGGCACACCCAGACCTTCTAATCAAACCCGAAGAAACAATCGTTATCAAACCTGGAGACAAATTCTACGATCTTCCCCCAGGTACAGTTGGTGAAATCGGATTTGCTTCCTAGAATCGCAGAAGAAATAGAACGTGTAAAAGCAGATTATCCGAACTTGCAGGTGCAACAGCGCCCAGACGGGTCTGTATATATTTTGATACCTAGTATTTCTCTACCGCCAGGATGGAATGTGCCAGCCACAAAAATACTCGTAATTCTCCCACTTCAATACCCCCAAGCGCCCCCTCAAGGCTTCTATGCAGACGCCAATCTCAAACTTGCGGACGGCAGACCGCCCAGTGGTGGCGGCGCCGCTGCAATTGACAACGAACAATGGCTTAGATTCTGCTGGAATCCTCAAAGTTGGGACATGTCAAGGGAGTCCCTTTGGAAATACATCAAATTTGTTGAAAGTCGGTTCAGGTTGTTGCAATGAAGAGAAGAATCATCACCATTACTGAAAAGGACTTTGACCGATTGAGGTCTCATCTTTTACGTGAGGGCAACGACGAAGAGGCAGCTCTCCTAGTTGCAGGAACCAGCGAAACGAAACAAATGACCAACTTCTTGGTTCGGGAGGTTATTCCGGTTCCGGATGATGGCTTTTTGGAAAAATGGCATGCTTTCTTGACTATCAGCCCTGACTTCATGATGCCTATTCTAAAACGATGCAGATATGATAGACTTTCAGTGATTTTGGCACACAGTCATCCTTTTTCGGGGGATTCGGTAACTTTTTCCAGCATAGACGCGAATGGTGAAAGTATCCTGATCCCAAAAATACAGCAACGAATACCAGATAGGCATCACGGAGCGATTGTTCTAGGGAGAACAAGCATCGACGCCCGAATATGGGAAAAAAGGAAGAACAAGAGTAGACCGATAGACTCCATCAGAGTCATTGGTCCTCAAATCAGAATATATCAAACAACAAGTGTTGCATTCCCAGGAAACCTAGCAACCTCTCAGAACAGACATGATCGACAGAAACTTGCTCTGGGAGAAGCTGGACAAAAGAAGCTTCAAGAGGCGACTGTTGGAATAGTGGGAACCGGCGGAGTAGGCTCACTCGTTCTTCAGGAACTTGTTCACTTAGGCGTTGAAAAATTCATAATTATAGACGATGATGTGGTGGAAGAAAGCAATCTTTCGAGGATTGTAGGCTCAATGCCAAAAGACGCTACAAACAGAACCCCCAAAGTAAAGGTTATGAAGCGTCTAGGCAGACAAATCAACCCTGAAGTCAGAATTTCTTCGGTGAAAGATTCGGTAAATGACGCCCAAGCAGCTCTAATGCTACGAGATGCAAACGTTATATTTTGTTGCACTGATAACTTGTTGAGCAGAATTGTATTAAACAGAATGGCTTTTCAGTATCTCATTCCACTTATTGACATGGGTATCGACATCCAGTGCAATGAACAAGGAAAAATCACGACAGCAGGAGGAAGAGTTATGGTAATCTTACCGGATGGTCCTTGTCTCGAATGCCTAGGCATTTTAAATTCTGAAATAATTCAACAAGAAATGCGCCAAATTGAAGAGGGCCAAAGAGCACAGCGCAGCTACATTTCGGGAGCAGCAGTTGAAGCTCCATCTGTAATTTCGCTAAATGGAGTAATAGCTTCTTTGGCTGTAACCGCATTTTTAAACCTGCTTACTGGCTTCGAAAGCCAAAAAGACCCCGACACATATCAAGTATATAGAGTTCTAAAAGGTGATGTCCGATTAGCTACGATGACTCCTACCAATTCCTGTACACTGTGCAAAGAAGTGAAGTCTCTCGGGGATGGTATCAATTTACCATGTGACATGAGCAGGAAGGAAATGCAAACAAAATGCCTAACATTAAACCGAGGCTAAGAATTCACATTTGCCCTGTAGGATTCGAAGAAGACCGGATAGTTATTCCAATTTCTAAACTAAAGGCAGACAAAGTCTATTTGATCACTAAAAGCAGAGAGGATTTAGCCAAAGGCGTCATTCAGAGAATAGTAACCGCTTTGAAATCTCAGAAACTAGAACCAGCGGTAGTGTGCTGCGACATACATAATTTGAAAGAATGCTTTTCCACGATTTCAGAGATACTATACAAAGAAGCCAGTGAAGGAAACGACGTCTATGTGAATGTATCATCTGGAACCAACATCTTGTGTATTGCAGGCACAATGGCATGCATGATGTGGGGAGGGATCCCGTACTACGTGATCCCTAAAACTTACGCACCCAGGGATGAACCCTTGCATCTAGGTGTAGAGAAGATATTCGAGCTACCGCGTTATCGAATGTTTCCACCCAGACGTGAGTTGATTTCTATTCTTAGATTTATTTCCAACAAAAATAGAGCTGTGTCTCATAGCGAACTCATTACGTTTTTGAAGAGCCAAGAGTTAATTAAGACAGAAGACAAGAAACTCAAACGTCCTTCTCAAGCTGAATATCAACAGCTGGAAAACAACTTCCTAAGAGAGCTTAGAGACGAAAGAGGATACGTCGTAGAAACTGGAAAAACGAGTGCAAAAAGAGTGCATCTTACAGAAGAGGGAAAAACGGCCCTGGGAATGTTTGGGTTTTTGTTAGAAAGTAAGCACCTGTAAAATGGGATAACACTTTGGATATCCTTACGATTATTTCCTATCTTGTGCCAACAGCAAACCAATTGGATGCAGAGATCCAGGGCGACAAAATTGTGAAATAAACACTAACGACATCGCTAAAAATCTATCAGAGATAAATAGAGATCGGTAAGGTGCGCGGTCTAAAGATTAAGGACATTAAAACGATGACCCCGAACCTCGAACAAATCTTCATAAAAGCATGAAAAATGTTCGAAGAAATAAAGAAGATTCTCGTTCATTCTTTTGCTTTTTCACGCTTCTATAGACAGAAGTTCAACCTTAGATACTGGGCACATGCTTAAATCTCAACATTGCCTTCGATCAGAGCATAAGATATTTTACCTTTGCCGACTAAACTTACATCTGAACTTTCCTATTGATTTCGTAAAAATCGCGGGTTCTTCCCAGTCCTATATGACACTCCGTTGCCTTGGTTTCTAAGGCGAGCTTGTGCGTCACGCTTTAGCAGCCACAAAAAAGTGGACAGGGAAATATTGAAGCCCGATAGTCTCGATACGTCTTCTCAGTCACTCTCTGACTAGCTCTAAGATGTTTAGCAATTTTTCGATGTCTTTTATTAGGTCTATCCGATCGGTCCATGTTGATCCTGCGACAAGATCCTGAGCGTGAGCTAGTATGTCTCTTAGTTCCTCAGCTGAATCCAGTACAGTTTTAGGATTTTTCTTGAGTCTATCTTCGATTTTCTGTTTGATAGTTGGGATCTTGAGAACAAGGTCAGCTTTGTCACAAAATTGTAGACAATCAGCCAAGTCTATTGCTTCATTTCTCTTCTTTCTTTCAGCGTATCCTTTCTTTCGCACAATCCCAATGTTGTGGTTGCGATAGTGAAAGCCCGCCAGTAGCTCATTAGCTCTTGTGCCTTCCTCTATGCGAATTTTGGTGCAGGGGTGAAATCGCGCACGAATTTATTAGAAATTCCCTCGGCGAGTTCAAATTCTATTTCCCGCACCGTCCTAAGCAAGCTCATTTTTTGGCTAATTTGGCGAAAAACATCGCGATATATAGACTATAATATCTAATTACATGAACTCTGAGTTGAGCGTTCCTCCGAGACGTACTAAGGCAGCATGTCAAATTCTACTCGATGCTCTTCGCAAACCATTTTCGTATCTGAACGAGTCCATAAGTCACTGCAAATATCCCAGGTCCAGTGAATAAAAGACCGAAAAGAAAACTTGTCGGATCGATACTTAGGTATGACTGGGCGCCATATGGGATGTCTACCCAAGCATTTACAGTTCCACAAGATATGATCCAAAGACCGAACGCTATAAGAAAGAGACCTGTTATCTCTAGGAAGATGAATGTTCCTCTCTTTATTGATGTTGTGAATCGATAAGATATGCTTGCCGAAAAAATGATCACTGCAGCCATCATTATGCTAGATCCCAGAGGAGAATTTCGATACAAATAAACGTTAGTTCCTCCAGAGAAATCCTTATGTCCCAGCACTGAAACAGAATTCATGGTACACCAGCCTACGACAAAGGAGAACAAGGACAAAACGAGCAAAATGTATGTTGCTCTTGACTGCTTCATCTTTTTGGGCTGAGTACCCGTTGGTATTGGTTTTGCAGGGAGTCTGGCCCGTGTTCCTGCGCGTTGCTGAGCAGTTGCTTCAAGTTTTGTCCTCATTTCTAGGTACTGAGCGAGAGTGATTTTCCTCTCGCTGAGAAGCCTTTCTAACTCTTTGGTCTTAAACTCTATTTCTGATGCCGGCACAAATTTCCCCTCTATGGCATTTTGAAGGCTTATATGTGTCTTGTTAAAGGCGGTTATATAGCGCACATGTTTTAAGGATTATGAATTGAGAGTATGGATTCCAAAATGAATCCTTAGTCTGTACGTTATATGCTTACAACTTATCATGACTGCTTCGACATCAACATACGGGCAAGAACAAATGGACAGAGACAAGGATAGCACTTTACGGAATCTCTTAAGGAAGATGTCGAAAAAGGGCTTCTATAAAACCTTGGAGTTCGTCTGCGAAAAGCAGTCTGCGCATTACTCCGAGATCTTGAAATACGACCTCGACAACAGAATCGTTCAAAGCCGTGCAACCATAACCTTGATCGTTCGAAGCCTGTCAAAGATGGATCTGATTAGGCGCATAGTAATGGACTCCAGACCAATAAGAACAGTTTACCAGCCAACCGAAAAAGGACTGAAGCTAATGCGACACCTCAAGGACGTTGAACAACTTTAACCCCTTAGCTTATTTCTGCGCCGCATGAAGCACCTGTAAGGGACAGCACTTACTTTTTTCTACCACTCAGCTTAATAAGGTAAGGTTTTAAAATTTTGGCTCAGCCCTGAAGCAATACGCGGGAGGGACTGTATTCGAAGACATTACACATAACGTCAGGAAGTGTCCTATTAGCGCTATATTCAACTCTGGGATGTTTTATACTCTTATTTTCACATGCATTATGGTATGAGGGACACTTTGAGCTAGGTCTACCAATGATATGCCAACTCACTGTTAGAGATGCTATTTTGTGGAGTCTGTATAGTATTATAGGCTTCATTCTTATTTGCATAACAACAAACTTAGTCAAGCAAACCAATAGTATCAGCGAAACAAACAAACCTTTTGTTGCCAGTATCCTTAACTCCGTTGTAACTATATCAATGTATTTGACAATTAGTTCCGTAGCTGTCGGAATCGTATTTTTGGCTGGTTTTCCGATGCTTTTCGCCTTAGTAAATGGAGGGATTGTGGGGGCTGCCACGTATTTTCATGTTATCATCCCTATATGGAAGAAACGGAAATCGGACGATCACTTATGTGAACTAGAAGTCTTAAAATTAGAACATGATTGGATTTGGAAAGCGATTAATACCATTTCCTGGGCTACATTAATCTTGTTAGCAAGCGCATGGCTCGTAGTATTCTCCCAAATCACCCTTCCCATAATCCCTGCAGAGAAGAGATTAGAGCCTGCCTTTATGAAGCTTATTGGCTCATTTGCATTTCAAGCCGCGTATGTATGCTCTGGTTTGTTCTTAGGCATAATTGTCAAATTGTGGAGTTATTCAACTTACATTCGCGAAAGAGTTTCACAATTGAAACTAAGCAAAAATCTTCAGGCTAGTTAATAGAACCTAATCAGAGCGACCCCATATTACCTATGCGCGCCAGACGGCTCCATGTACGTCGCCATTATCACCACTGTCTAAGTCTTCTTTTCTGAAGGGCGAGTCCGTTCTTTAAAAAAGTCATAAATCGTCGTCACAGTAATAGACATACCCAGGCTAAGAAAGATGCCACCTAAGAACAACCAGCTCTCATAGGATGACCTTTCATTAGGGTCTTCACAATAGATAGTGACTGAACCACGCAGCTCATCAAATATCCATTTTACCGACATCATAGTCCTATTGGTTGAAGTCACGAATGGCTCCGGTCCCTCTAAAAACCCCGGAAATGATTGAATTATTCTAAACGTTTCTGGAACCGTAAATTCAAGTTCGACCTTTTCCGTATGAAAGAACACGCCGAGTCCACTTTGACGATTTCCGATTACTTCTGATTTTATTGCCCCTCCGAAAGGCAAAATAAACGTATAAGAACCACGGGTTCCAGATTGAAAGGTGTTTTCAATTAAGAAATCTCCAAAAATATCGCGGTGCGATCCTCCCTGCGGCACATCATTGAGAGGATACTGCAGCCATATGGCTGATCCCACAGAAGTTGCTGTAAAGTTCATATTTTGGGTGGAGTTTATTTTACTGGTAACATTGAAAGGAAAAATGAACAAGAAGTTGTACGTACCATTTTCGTAGCATGCGAAAGAGTATTGGAAAAAGAGCGTTGCTGGTTCGATTCCGATGATTACCCTAAGACGGTCAGGTGTTATGTTAGTATGGTTCCTAGCCACTGCAAACCCGCTGAAGCTCGGCTGAAATGAGTAGCTTGGGGCGTTAAAGAATGAACAGCAAGGGAGAACACCTAGAAAAATAGTAATTACAAGACCGATTACAAAGAAGAACAGATAAAAGTATTTTGCTCTCTGTGTTCTTTCGAGTGTCCTTAAATTCATCTCTCTTCTATTCCTTCCTTCTCTTTGACCTTGATATGACATAGAGAATCAGAGGCGAGACTGCTCGTCACCTAAATTGGAATGATGCTCTTTAGCCTGTTCTCTATTTCCCTGAAATCTGGGTAGAGTGAGGCTAGTCTTTTGTGGAAATTTTTGGAATGATTGAATTCTAATAGGTGGGTGATTTCGTGGTTTATTACGTATTCTGCAAGTTGTTTTGGGAGGGCTATCAGTTGCCAGTTGAACACTAACTCACTTTTTTCGTTACAGTAGCCCCACCTTCTGGTGTCCCATACGTGAAACTTGTTTAGACTAATTCCAAATTTTTCGGCGTGCTTTGTTATTTTTCTTTTTAGATATTGCTGTGTTTGGTGTTTCATCCATTGCCTTATTGTTGGCATTTTGTCTTCGTTGTTTGTGAATACGAGGATGTCGTCCCCATGGACTCTTACTTTGTCCTTTCCGTTTTGAGCTGGCAGGACTTTTATGTTGTAGTGTTTTCCTCGGTACATCAGTTGGTTGTCGTTGTAGACTTTTTTGCGGTTTGTTAGTTCGTTGTATTTGTTCTCGATGAGTGTTTTCTTTTTCTGGATGATGTCTTCTGCCTTTAGCTTTGTAGACCGTGGCATGATAATCTCGAGTTCGAGGTTTGGCTTGAAATGGAGGTAAACGTATTTTTTGCTGGTTCCTGTTCTGATGGTGTATGGGATTTCTTTGTTGCCAATTATGAGCTTCTGCATGTTCATCACTGGTTGTGTCTTATTATGAAGCCTGTGAGCTCATCAGTCATCGACAGGATTGTTTTGATGTCAATGGTTTCGTAGAATTTTTTCATTGACTTGTCAAATACTTTTCGTTGTACGCTTTGGACGACTTTGCTTTTTCTATGCCAGCCTGGGAAAAGATCAAGCTTGATGTCTTTTAGTAGGTCTTTTGTGAAGTCTATCAATTCTCCTTCTTCCTTTTTTGTGTGTTTTTTGAGGACTGTGAGAAGGGCGTGTTCCTCTTTTGTTATGCCGAGTCTCTTGGCCTCTTCTTCGATGGTTAATATTTCTTTGGTTATGTTTTCTAGCTCATAGAGAAGTTGGGTCTTGTCTCGTGTTTTCAGTATTCTTTCTAGTCTTTGGCTGAGGGTCTCGTAAATTGGATTCGTTTCCAGGTTTATTTTTATGTGGTAGTCTAGAGCGTGTTTCATTTCCATGATTTTTTGTTCTTTGGAATAGCCTCTTTTGTCTAGGTTGGCAAGGTAGTTTGTGTCTATGGTGAAGGTTGGGATTTCTTTATCTATTTTTTCGATCAGGAGTTCATGTTTTATGAGTTGTTTTGTTTTTGTCTCATACTCTAAGAGATGCTCGTATTTTCTGTTGAATACTTTGTTGTATGAGGCGTTTATGCCTAGTAGCCATTGGTAGTCTTTTAGGTGGGTTAGGAGGAATATATCGGGTGCTATTGTTTCGTATAATCTTTTTAGTTTTACGAGTTTGGTCTTGAATTCTTTGAGCTTTTCTTGGTCTTCAAGTATGTGGAGCGCGTTGAAGAGGGATTCTCTCGTGTCGTCTCTTTTTATGTCTCTAAACAGGTGAAGTAGTTCGGCTATTGTTTTGGTGAATTCTTTTCTTAGAATGTCAAAGTTGTAGGCAATTCCTTCGATATCTTCAGTTTCGAAGTTTAGTGCTTTCATTAAGTTGTCAAATATTCCAACATAGTCGACTATGATGCCTACGGCTTTGCCTGGGTAGGGTCTGTTTGTTCGCGCTATTGCTTGGATGAGTTTGTGGTCTCGGATTGGCTTGTCAAAGTACATGACCTGTTCTATGGGTGCGTCGAATCCGGTGAGTAGCATGTCTGTTACTATTATTATCTTTGGGTTTTCGTTGGGTTTTTGGAAAGTGCCTTGTGCTACTTCTTTTACGAGCTTCTCTTTTTCCCTTTCGCCTTTAACTAGTCGCTTCAGAAACTCTTCATCGTTGGGGTTGGGAGTGAATATTACAACAGAGTGTTCGGGTGGTAGGTATTTGTCGAGGGCTTCCTTGTAGAGGGCGCAGGCTTCTCTGTCTACTGCTACGAGTTGGGCTTTGAAGCCGTTGGGTTCTATGTGTGTTTTGTAGTGTTCGGCGATGTCTTTGGCGATCTTGTCAATTCTATCTTTGGATTTTAGAGCGGTTTTGAGTGTGGCGCTTTTGTCGAGGACTCTTTCTTGTTCTTCGTCAGAGAGTCCTAACGTCAGGCTGAAAAATTCTTTGTCGAGCTGATCTCTGGGTATGTGGTATTCTGTTAGTCTTGGGAGGTAGCTAATTGGAACCGTGGCGCCGTCTTCTATTGATTGTTTTATGGAGTACCTGTCGAGGTATTTTTCTCCAGTTGGGCAGAATGTTCTGAATGTGCTTTTGCCTAGTGGTCCTTTGTCTATGGGTGTGCCTGTGAAGCCGAAGATTATGGCGTTTGGGAAGGCATGTCTCATGTACATTGCTAGTTTTCCGTATTGGGTTCTATGGGCTTCGTCGATGAATATGATGATGTTTTCTCTTTTGCTGAGTATTTCTTCTATTTTTTCGAATTTTTGGATGGTTGTTATGATTACTTCGCGGCTTTCTCTTTTCAGCTTGCCTATGAGGTCTTTTGTGCTTAGCGCTTTGGCGGTGTATGGAAGGTCGACGTTGGCGAAGGTCCCCCAGTGCTGGCTTTCTAAATCGATTCTGTCAACTATCACCAGTATAGTTGGGTTGTTAAGCTGAGGAGCTTTTTTTAGTTTCCAAGCGGCGAAAAGCATGGTCAGGGTTTTGCCTGAGCCCTGAAAATGCCATATTAATCCTGTTTTTTCTTGGCGTTTTGTGACTCTTTGGAATATTTTGTTAGTGGCTGCGAATTGATTGCCCATTGCTATTTTCTTTCTGATTTCTTCTCTTTCTTTTTCGAAGATGATGAAGTTGGCGATGAGGTCGAGGAATGTTTCTTTTTTGAACATTTCTTTGATGGAGGGTTCTAGTTGGTCTGTGATGTGGGAGTTTTTCCATTGGAAGAATTTGTTTTCTGTTACTCCGTATCGGAAGTTTAAGCCGTCTGTTACGCATGTGAACGCTATGTACTTGAAGATTTGTGGTGCTTGGTTTTGGTATCTGGAGATTTGTTTTATTGCCTCGTGGTAATCGAATATTTCTCTGGTTGGAGCCTTTGCTTCCATAACTACAAGAGGCAAACCATTGACCATTAGTATAATGTCGAACCTTACATCCTCGTAGCCCGAAAACTTGAACTGATTTGTTACGACAAAAACGTTGTTTTCAACATTCTCAAAATCGACTAGCCTTATTGTCTTAGCCTTTTCTCCAGGCTTCAAAACAAGGCTTCTTTCACCTTTCAACCATTCAAAGAATTCTTTGTTGCCTCTTATGTCATTCGAGAATCTTCTCAGTTGGTTAACTACTTTCTCGATGTCTTCATCGGTTTTAATTATTTCAGAGTTAAGTCTCTTAATCGCTTGTTGCAAGGTTGGAAGGTCAAAAGGCTCCTCTAGGTCTCGCTTCAAATCATCTTGAGAAATATACTTCCAGCCTAATCCTTGAAGCCATTCGATTATTGGCTTTTCCACTGTTTTGAACTCTGTATAAGTCATTATCAGTCAACCTTAACTCTAACTCTGCCAGTTAGCAAATCCTGCATTAGCCCCTTCTTCAGCTTCTCAAGTTGCTCTTTTCTTTGCTTTTCTGTCTCGATTTTCTCATCCATAGCTGAAAAAATTGAAGCGATTTTCTTTTGTTCAGAAATATTAGGAATGGGTATCGGAATGCTATTACAGTTATCTTTGTTCAAATAAGGAACTACGGTTATTGTTGCTATTGAATGCATATATTTAGCTTGAGACATTAAAGCCATTGCTAGAAAATATGGTTCTACATTTTCTGGACATATGAACGCATGTAATTGTTGATTAATCACTAAATCTCTAGTTGTTATAGCAACAATGCCGAATTCACCTATACAACTCATTATAACGCTATTCGGAGGAACGATTTTACCGCCACACTTTTTAACTTCTTCTCTGCTAACTTTCAAGCCTGATTTTGAAGATGTTATGTAGATTTCTTCGATATCAGGTAAAGTTATCCATGGAATATTTCCGTCAAACTTCTTAGGTTTGTTTCTGCCTGGTACAATGCTTTTGCATATTTCGCCAACTTTTGCAACTTTCCATTCCTCTGGTATTTCGCCTAACTCTGTTTGCTTGAACTTCGTGTGTCCTATGCCTTTAGTTAACAGTTGCTGCATTAGGCCTTTCTTGAGCTCTTGAGTTCTTCGAATAATCTCATCAATTTTCTGAATAGCATCATCAACGGTTGAGAAAATGGAGGTAATCTTGTACTGCTCCTCCAGATGCGGAACTGGCACTATAAATGACCTGACCAGTTTAGAATTTAAACCGCTCATTATGGCTCCTTGACTCAACTTCCTTATTTGTCTCTTGATTATGTCGGAGTCGCGGAGCAACAGTGCAATGAATTTAGGAAGTACAAGATTCCGGTTAACCCTTATTCTTAACAAATGAGAATCCATGATACCCTTGGGCGCACCTTCGGGAATCACTGCGGCGAATCCTAAAGAGCCCATCATTGTCACTAATACGTCTCCTGGAAACACTTCTACACTCTTCAACGTCCGAAACTTATCCGCAGATACATAGCGACTACCTAGCGTGAAATCATTTGACATCACGTTCTCCTGTCCGTAAACCTTTATTCCTTCAGTTGACAAATCACATTTCTTCAATTGGCTTCCGAACGGACCGATTTTGATGGCGCCTTTTTGAGGCAAGGCTAAACGATCCAGTTGGTTTAAATCCCAGTCTTCGGGAATTTCTCCAATCTTAGTCATCTTATAGCCTGTTTTATTGCTCATACCCTAATTCCTTCAAGTAAGTTTCAAGCTTCTTTTCAACTGTATGTGTCGTGGACTCTAGGCTCTTCAGTTGTTGCCACACTTGAGATACATCAATTTGTTCATCTTCGCCAAAAACATCAACATAGCGGGTAACACTTAGATTGTGATCATTTTCTCCTATCTTTTCAAGAGAAACAACCTTCGCATATTTCTTGACATCCTTAAATTCGCTATATGTCTTGACGATTTTCTCAATATCTTCATCCCTCAACCTATTCATATTCTTTAATTTTTCAAAATCGTTTCCTGCATAAATGAACAGAACTTTGCCTTTTCTCTCCGGAGGTTTATTCTTGTTCAGAAATATCAAACAACCAGGAGCCCCTGTATTATAAAATAACTTCTCAGGAAGAGCAACAACACACTCAACAAAGTCTTCTTCAACAACCTTCTTGCGAATCTCACCTTCAGACCCGCCCCTGAAAAGGACGCCTTGATCTAAAACTATGCCCATTCTACTTGTTGGCTTCAAGCTGGCAAGCATGTGCTGAATCCAGCCCCAATCAGCTGAGCTTTTCGGAGCAATTCCATAAACAAACCTTCCAAACCTATCGTTTTCCATTAACCCTTTGTAGCCATCTTGATTCCACATAGGATTAGCCACAACAATGTCAAACTTCCTCAGACTTCCATCTCTATCCAAAAACTTAGGATCAGCAAAAGTATCCCCATGCTTAATCTCAGCCTCCATATCGTGAAGCAAAACATTCATCATAGAAATAGCCCAAGTATCCACATTAATCTCCTGACCATGCAAAAACAACTTCTTAGGGTCCTTACCCTTACCAGCCAAATAATAATGTGAAACTATCAGCATACCGCCAGAACCCGAACAAGGATCATAAATCTCAAAACCTTCATCCGGGTCCAAAATGTTGACTAGGACTCTCACCACTTCCCTCGGAGTATAAAATTCACCCGCCCTCTGAGGAGCTTCCTCATTAAACTTCTTCAACAAATACTCATAGGCTCTTCCTAAAACATCAGGCTCAACATCTTTATTTCCCAGCTTATATCTGCTAAAATGTTCAACAAGCCTAATCAAACGGTCTTCAGGAATCTCCTCCTTCTTATTAAAATCAGCCCTATTGACAACGCCGTCCAAAATCGGATTCAGCTTGGCAATCCTATCCAAAACATTGTTTAACTTCTCGCCCAAATTGGTGCTAACCTTTCTAATCTCACTCCAAAGACAATCGCCTGGAATATCAAACCTGTGAAAAAGCTTCTCCCCAGCCACTTTCTCATCCTTATATTTCGCAACCGCCTCCTCAAACTCCTCCAGATAAACATCAGAAAGCCTCTTGTAAAACAACAACGGAAGCATATAGTTACCATACTTCTCGGGCTTGACCGCACCCCTAAGAATGTCAGCAGCCCCCCACAACCAACCCTCAAGCTCACTCTGCGACACTTTCATGGACACATACTCAGTTAAACTTCGAGCTTGACCCTCATCTTTTATAACCATCAACCCGCACCCATTTCATAATTCTCAGGGGCACCATAAAGGCTTTTATTAAAGAAGATTAAGAAGCGGCTCATAAGAATCACAATTGATAAGTAAATTGGGCTACTTTCCTAAAGCTTCTTCAATCTCCTCGGTAACAGGCTTAACATAACTTCTGAGCCACTCGCAGCCTCTCTGAAAACCACCACGAATCTCTGGGTGTTCATGCCCAATACGTATAGTCTCTACCCAGTAGGAACGGAACCAGCCGGCTGAAAAAATGAGTAGTCTCTCGTTGAGTTCTAATGGTAACGAAGGCTCAAGAGTCATAGGCAACAAAGGAACAGCTTCAAAAATCAACTTAACAAGCAAAGAGCCAGCATCTTGATGACCAAGCTTGCCTTCCTTTACTAGATTCTCTAGCTGGTCAAGTTTATAGAATAAATTAACCCACATACTTTCCAGACTACTCGTCTTTTCTTCAAATTTCCCCCACAATTCCGTCAGCATATATTGATCCTTCTGCCCTCTTCTCCTTGCTTTCCGTTTTTGCACAAGTCGCATCTTAACCAAGCCAGGCAGTTTTTCATGCACAGTCGGACGAGATGGACACGGCGAAACTTCATCGCATAGCTCATTAAAGCCACACGGTCCCTTCTTTCTCAAAGCTTCCACAATCTTCTTCTCGTCCTTATCCAGCGGTCTTGGGGGCAACATGCCACACACCACCAAGCGGTAAGTAAGTAGTAAAGTGAATCTTAATCAGTTACCAGATTTAAATATTTTGCCTAAGAAGGTCATTAAATGACGAAAAACTACGAAGAAAAAATCCTAACTTTTCTGACCCAGACACCCGAACCCGTTGACGTCGAGAAGATCCGAACCGCATGCGGCATTGGAAACTGGAACACAGCCCTAACACATTGCCTAGACCTCCTCGTCCAAGAAAAAATCCAAGGACAAAAAACATCAAAAGGCTGGATCTTTTGGACACATCGGGAAACACCGCTGGAGCCTTGGCAGGAAGCAAAAGGAAACCTCCAAGACGTTAAAATCAGCGAAGACAAAGTAACAGTAAGCCTCATCCGCACCGTACGAAGTTTCGCCATCGCTTTTCCCAAAGACTCAAGAGAAGCCCAAACACTCATCCAAGCATTAAAAGATATACCAAAAGGGACAAAAATCGCACTGCTAAAAACAGACATACCAGAAAAGCCCCTCGTCATAAGAACCTTGACCGACACCACAGTAGCGGACAAAGGGTCTTGTCCGCTACCTCGATGTCGCAAAAGCATATTTGCGATTGCGGTAAAGGGTTGGTTGCGGTCAAGTTTTCGTTACTGTTGTTCGGGTTGCGTTTAAGGGGTGGTTTTAATGGGGAAGGTTGACAAGCCGGAGAAGCCTGTTTGGTGGACGTTTCTTAGGATTGGTGAGGGGGGGTGGTCGAGCGAGTATCGTAGCGCGGATTTGTTGTTGGAGCATTTGAAGCGTAAGGGATCGAGTGTTGCCTCAAGGAGAGCTTATTGCTACAATCTGTGGAGAATTTGTCATTTGGTGGAAAAGATCCTTGACCTAAAAATTCCGCCTGAGTTAACGGGTGACATAGCTATCCTTGACCTAAAGATGCCGTCTGAGTTGATGAGAGAAATAAGGTTAACTGCAGAGAGGCTTAAAGTTGACAAAATTGATCCTGACAAGATTATTCTTATGATAAAAGAGAACCCTGAGGCTTTACGTCGTTTGATTCAGAAGATAGCTGATAAGCACAATGACCTACGCTCGATCCGTTATGCCAATCACATTATCGCCTTAGCTAAGGCGTTTTTTGAGGTCAACAAGGTAGAGCTTGATCTTAAAGGATATACTCAGCATACGAGAAGTAGAAAAAGACAGGAATACATTCCAAGCCTAAGTGAAGCGTTAAAAATGGCTGATGTGGCCGGAAGCCTACGGGATCGGCTTATTATTTTGTTTTTGACCTACACAGGGTTGCGAAACTCCACTTTGAGGGCACTTGTCTACAATGAAGCATATCCAGATCCATTACTTCAGGAGTACACAATTAAGAAGCAGTTGGACAGAGGAGAGGAGTATCTGGCGATAGTTGTTGATGAGGTAATGAAGGAACGCGTTCCAGACGCCTGCAAAAATAAGATTCCTTACTACACTTTCATACCCCCCAAAGTAACAGAGTGTCTTCGGCTTTACCTTTGCGAGATGGAGGAGAAGTATGAGGCTATATTGGATGATCAGCCTATTTTTCATACTGAGAATAGAAGAATACCTCTTGACGAAAGGCTAAGGAATCATATCTCAGCCCGTGAATTAGAGGAAATTGTGAAGAATGCAGCCAAGAGAGCGGGAATCACGAACTGGAAGGTTGTTTATCCACATTGCCTCCGTAAAACCTACGAAAGTTTTCTAAGAAACCAACCGGATGATGTAAGGTTAGATGTAAAGGACAGAGAATTTCTGTTTGGTCACACGATGCCTGGTAGTCAAGATGCATATTATGATAAAACGAAGATTGAAGAGATGCGCGCTAAGTACGCACGGATGATTTTTGAACCAATCATTAAAGCAAAGACTGAAGAGACGGTTATCAGCGAGGAAGAATTGCCAAATTATTTGCAGCGAGGTTGGCGTTTTGTGGCCACTTTGCCCTCTGGGAAAGTGGTTGTTTCAAGAGAAGTCATCTTAAAACAAGCTGTCGAAGCCACAGTCACAAGCAGTCCGACACGTCTAACTTTGAACGATCAAAAAGAGGACGATCAAGCAAAATCAAAGGCGAATACATCTGAACCTTTTGCTCCAAATAACCAGTCAGTGAGACCAGATGATGAACACTCGAAGAACCATCTGCAACATATGTCATCTCCTCCGAGTAATGTCGACCCCGAAGAGAAGAAGAATTTACAGGTCTTCAGCCAAGGGCAATCTACACAAACCACATTGCTATCGGATTCTCGTTCTGTTCTTAATGAAGCCTTCAAAGACGAGGAACTCCCCAAGGTTATTCAAAATTCAAAAACAAAATTCAACCAGAAAACACTATTCGATTTTCCTTCATGAAGGATACCAACAGTAAACGACTTAGTGTTGTTTGTTATTCTATTTAGGATGACCGACAAAGCATTTGCTGGACTCGGTCGTCAACGCTACGTCATTGAACCATTGACGTTTATGTTAATGGTTTGGATTCTGCTTGTTGATTGAGTCGCATTTGAACGTACTCTTGAATTACCTTTTCCGGGTCTATGCCTGTGCCTTCGAAAGCCCTTACGACTGCCATTCTTAAGACCTTAAACTTGTTTTCAACAACAACTCTGCCAAAGTTTAGTTTTACATATTCAGCCCTTAACATCTCAATTTTTGTCTTGTCAAAGTAGGGGTCTTCGCTTCCAGGCAAAATATGCCCCTCGAGAAATAGTTGAATTTTTTCAGGGAGCCGAGCTCCATCGACAAGTTCGCTGTGAAGGACCGTTTCAAACGCTTTGCGAAGGCAATGTGGCTTTACGTATTGCCATTGGGATATTGAAGCCCGTTGGGCTGCTTGTTTTACAACAAGTTGTAGTTGTCTAGAGCTCATTATGTTTGACATCCGCTTCTCACGTGGTATTTGATTATAATCCGATGCGAAAAGAGGTTCGTGTGGCAAGATCTTGCCATACTTCCCTTCGCGTTCCCTAAGATATAGCTTAAGTGCCAAAGTTGCTTCGTCGCAAATGAAGGTAAAATAAGGGATGTTGCTTTTGCAAGCGTAAGGATCAATCAGCTTCATCTCTGAGTAAACAGGAAGCATGATGTTCTCAATATTTCCTGATAATTCATGCATTATATCATTGTAAAGAAGTGCTCGAGCAGTGGAATTTCTAAGTCCGCTACTATAAAGAGTCAGAATCAGTGCTCTGTCTCTGAGGGAGCATGCGGAATCAGCCATTGAATATACTTCATTCTTTGTCGGTATATACTCAGGCGCCTTTCTATACCTTGAGGGCATATAGTAACTTTCAATTTCCAATGCTTTGGCTCCCGTGAAACCGTTCACCTTAAAGAAAGTCTTGAGAAGACCGAGAATATTGTTAGCATATCTAACGCTATGGTTATTGTCATTGTACTTGTCAGCAAAATCCTGCACTATTTTTGTCACCTTTCTTTTGGGTAATCTAACAAACTCGTCTGGAGTTAAGCCTGTCAAGACACAAATTAGGTGAACTTGTCTCAAATACGCCCTTCTGGAGGCAATGCTCCCGCTCTTGCGCTTTAAATGGCTCAAGAGCAAATCTACGCTGAAATACTTGCTTGACCAGCCGTTAACCTTCAAATACTCTATGTAATTTGAAGCTTTAGCAATGGCTGTGGCAACTGGTGTAGCGGCTGCTGCCGGGGTTGTTTGTGTCTTGGTAATATTAGCTTCACAGGACATCGCCTGTGTGTTATTAAAGAACACTTGCGGACTCTGATGCACCCATTCGCATCCAAAAGTCCATTGAAATGTTTTCAGTGGTGTGTTTGTAAGAAGTTCTTGCGCCTTCTGATGAAGTTGAGCCAAAATCACTCACCCTCATGATTTCTATGAATACTTTCGGTTGTCAGCATGCGAGTCTCCAGGCGAGTCAATACCTTCTCAGGGAAAAACTTGATTTCTTTATACCTATTCTGCCTGTACTTGAAATCTCGTTCATCTTTTTGTTCAAGGTTTTGGATTATGGCTAAGAACTCTTCGAACACTGGCTCTAAAACTTGCAGAAAATTGTGTCCTTTCTCGACTAAAGCGCCAGTGTCAACCACACCCGTCATTGCTATATCATACCAAACCTGAAGGTGAACAGCATACTCTGTTATCCTTACAACGTACAGCCCACGCTCTGGGACTGTCCGCTTAATTTCTCTTAGAACCTCTGAGTCGATGCCTGCGTTTGGAATAACCACGTATCCAACATTTGCACTAAAACCACTCATGTACTCGGCAACTTTGTTCACTTTCTCTCTGATTGCGTTCACGTCCTCAGTCGTGACTTCGTCAGCAACTATCTTTATCCTATGATTGTTGATGTACACATCCGGCTGGTACTGCCCAATCCTCTCATTAAACTTCACTTCACCATTATTGGACCAGAAAATCGTCGTAATCTTCTTCACACTTTGCTCATGCACCGCTTGGGCAGTTCGGGCTTCAGCGAGTTCTTCCAGCTGAACCCTCAATGGGTCCCTTTCCAACTCATCTATCTTCTGCTTAAGCGCGCTCATTTCTCCGCGCATCTGCGCATGTTCTCTCTGCTCAATCATTTTGAAAGCCGATTCCAACCGGTCGGTTATGTTAATCAGCTGCTTTGCAGTTTGCTTGTAAACTTCAGCGTTCCTGTCGGTGATGTCCCTGAAGGCATTCGCGGTTGTTTCACTCATTTTTCCATAGGTTTGCTTCAGCAAGTCTACAGCGTCTTGAAGCCTCTTCGAATATTCATTGTATAGTCTTTCTCGTAGTTCCCTAGAATCGGAATCTTGCTTGTCTTTAATCCTCTCAATTTTTTCCTCTAAGCCTTGAAGGTGTTTTGTTCGTTCCTCAAGCATCGCCAATTGCGCCGGAATCCCTTCGCTCGATGTTCTGTTCGGAAGTTTTGGAATGCCTTTTTTCAACAACTTTACAAAAAACACAGCAACTACTAATATGAAGGGGATTAGAAGCAATAGCCAAATCATGCTCTCCTTCACCCATCTTATATATGATATAAGATATCGGATATATGCTCCTTAATAAACTTTTCCGATATAGTAAATCTTATATAAGATAAGATGCTTTTCGATATAAGGGTCTGTAATGGGTAAAATCAGCGTTTCAATATCTAACGAGTTGGAAGAAAAAGTGCGGAATAAAGCCATAAAAGAGTTCGGCATCAAAAAAGGATACTTGAGCAAAGCCGTTATCAAAGCGCTAGAGTCATGGCTAGAAGAGTAACTTGAGCAGCTAAGCTCTCGAAAATCTATGAAAAGAGAAAAATGTATATGGTATGCTTCAGCAAATCCGTCGTGACGTCTTCGTTTGTCTGAGGGTGCGAATCCCACCCCCGCACCTCAATTTTAGACCTGTTTTGAGCTTATTTAGTTAGAAAGCAGTGATTTGAGGAGTTATGAGTGGGGCCACAACTTGAACATTAATTTACTGTCAAAAAAAGCCGTGAATAAGCGTTTAAATGGATAGTGGCGGAGGTAGATTTGAAACCCTAATCTGGTTTCGTGTCTCTCAAGGACATCATGCCCTTGACGCCCCTTCAAGAAGTCTAATTCCTAATTATCGGGTTAAATGCCGTTCTAGGAAACGAGCGTCCGCAAATAATCTGTATGTGAAGAAGATAACAAAGGTTACCAGCGACCCTATGGCAGAGAGGAAAGCCCATAATGCGATAGCCTTCAACAATAGGGTGTCAACTGTCAAATTTACGAATAACAGAAAAGTTATAGAAACAGACAGAAAGAGTGATGTGATTAGTAATAGCCCAAAATTATTCTTGTAATCACTGGCAATCTGCCGCCCCGCGAGACGCGTTCTCTTCCCTTTTTCCTCTACGTAAAGATCCATTTCTGCAAGAAAATCATGATGATACAAAGCTACTATTGCTACAGTTATTGACAATGCGGTAGCAGAAATTGTCAGCAATGTTCTAGACAGTTCCAAGCTATAAGCTGAGTTCTTAATTGCAGCAAATATACTAGCCATGGCAAGCACCGAAACAGTTACCCACCTGTAGCACATTTTTAAGGGTCACCTGTTCTTCGGCAGCGATTCACGCATGCTTTAAACTCTACGTCTTTATGATCAAAAAGTTCGAGGCATTTCTTTGTGCAATTGATTTTTGACGTTTGCTCCGGCTTCAATTCTAACTTTCTTCCAATTTTTTCAAGTACATCTTTTGAAGCTGTTTCGCCGATTCGAACATATGAAGCTTCTAATTTTTCCAGAAAAGCTATCCATTTGGCCACACTTACACCCTCTAATAGGTAGGGACTGACTGACATTACAAATTTGTAAGATAATGTAGGATCAACTATCCTCATAGGTGGCGCAGGATTAAATCCCAACAATGTTTCGATATTTTTGACTCCTGGCAGAGAGCTTAAGATCCTTGACAGCTTCGACATTTCATCGTGGTTTTCGGTCTCTATAAGAACCGCAACGTCATATTTCCCAAGTACATTGAAGGCGTCTTTTACGCCTTTAATTTTAACTACTTCTTTAGTTATTTTCTGTTCAAAACCTAGTTCCGAAACGATTAATATAAGAGCCCTTAGCAAAGATACTCCCAATTAAGTTTATGATTGTGGGTCTTTTTAAAATTTTATTTTGGTGCATTTTTTAGGAGTATAAGTTTTTCCTTCCAGATAGTTCATTTAATTTAAGACATACAGTCCTTGAAATTGCGTATTTTAAGAAGATAAGCGAAAGTTCGTCGATGATGCGGAATAGAATCTAAAATAAGGATAATTTACTTACCTAAATAACATCTAATTCGGCGCGCGATTGCAAAACAGAACGTATATCGACGCATGAAATGCGTCTCTCCCGCCAAGTTTGGTAGCCCGAGGGTTACGCTCCTAAATTGTAATTTATACTAAACCCCCTTTTTGTCATTGCGAGTTTGCTTCTATCTTCGGTTGATTATCTCCGCGCAAAGATTCGAGCTTTCACCACGTATGCCTTGGACATATTTTTGTTGGTAATGGTGTGCATGCTAGTAAAAAAGTTGCTTTTTCAGAATGTAGTCATCAATATGATGCGGTCTTTTCGATACTTGTTTCTTAATGGTCGATTCTTTTCTTTTAGGTGTGAAAACATCAATATCAAACAGTGAGCGAAGATCGACTTCTTTTTCGCCAAGCTTGATGACTGATCCTTTTGGGCTTGTTACCAAAGTTGCCTCATTTTCGTTGATGCCTTTTTCAATTGCGATGTTTGCTATGAGATTTAACTTATGCAAGAAATCATTTCCGTCTGATATTTTCCATATTGTGTTAGTACTATAAAATTTCCATTTCGTATTTTCAAGGACACGGACATCAAAAATCAAAGGAGCGATGCGGTTGATTTTCCTCACAGGCCCATAAATGAACTCGAGTGTGCAGGGCATTGTTCCTGCTAGTTCCATCAATTGTTTAATTTGCCTCATGTCAAGCTCCTTCTTGCTAAATTTGCCTAAAACGGGTGAATTACTTCCTTCTAGATATTCTATCTTCCCGCTTTCTTTGTCTAGTATGTAACGTTCGGGATGTGCTATTAACCCGTAAGCCAGTGGAGCAATAGGACCACAAGTTACTTCCATGACTACTTTTGTTGGCCAGTATACGTCTGAGCACACATTTCCTGAAAAAAGTTCTGGAGTCGACATGGCGAAGATTAGCCAAGCATCATTGGGATCCATGTTTAGATTCTGCGGAAGAAAAGACTTGTAGATCCGGAATGCATGTTGGGCATTTTTCTTATGTTCCTTCGGTTTCAGATAAAGTTTGTATGGTCGCTTTCTCAGTTCTTCGTCACGTGAGATGGCTGTTCTAATTGAAATATCGTCCAAGGGATTATAGCTACTAAATTGCACTAGAACATCTTCAAAAAAGTCAATTGCTTTGTTTTTTTTAAGTTCATTCAAATCGCCGACATTGATAAGAGCAAGCGGATCTGGGCAGGTAAAATCGTGATATTTACGCTTTAGTAAATGGTTAAAACTTGCTAGATGTAATAGTCGCTTGCTCATGTTCTTTCTCCAATTATTTCTTTTCTTCCTACAAGAACTAAAAACTATCTCGAAGATTAATCATGTTCTCTTGATATTAGGGGGTTACGGAAGTTTTTGTTTCATCTTCTACTATTGAGCTTTTTTACAAGTGCGCGCGCATATTGATCACCAACAACAATTGTTACCGCCAAGTTGCTTCCACCACTGAAACGTTCTGCTTATAATCGCGTCTTCAACTTTATTAATTTATAACGCCCTATAGCTTGGGGAAAAAATTGGATCTGCTTGCGATTGGTGGAATTACGCTGGATCAAATTTTTAAAGTATCTAGATTGCCAAAAAAGCATTTTGAAGCTGAAGTCATTGAGTTTGGAACCTTTTTTGGTGGCCGTGCACCGAACGTTGCTGCTATGGTAGCTAAAATTGGACTTAAAACGGGTATTGTTTCTGCTGTTGGCCAAGATTTCACAGACTCCGGGTATGAAGCACATCTAAGAAAGTTGGGAGTGGACTTGAGAGGTGTGATTAAAGTACCCGGGCAAAAGACTAAACGAATTTTCATCTTTTCAGATCCGAAAGGGAATCAGATAACGTTCTTCCATTTTGGAGCAGAAAAACATTTTGAAAAGATGGAAGTACCGACAGATCTAATAAAAGAAAGTAAAATTGTTCATATTTCATCCTCTGGAGACTACAAGTTCAACATCAATTGCGCAAAAGTAGCGCATGACAATAACGTTTCAGTATCATTTGATCCGGGAAATGATCCTTTCACAGAGATTCCAGAATACCTAAAAGGAGTAATCTCACGCACATTCTTCCTATTTATGAATGACGTAGAGGTGCCAGGTATTCTAGAACGATTAGAATTAAGCGACATAAATGAGCTCCTTACATACGGTCCAAGCATTGTTGCAATCATCAATAAAAAGGACAAGTCGAGCAAAATCTACTCAAAGAGAAAAGTAGAGAATATTCCTTCAGCAGTCAAAAAGGTTGTAGACGTAACGGGTGCCAGTGATGGCTATGCGGCTGGTTTCCTTTCAGGATATATGAAGACGCATGATCTAAGAATCGCTGGAATGCTGGGAGCCGTCGAGGCTTCCTTTATAGTTGAAGACTTCGGTTGCCAAACAAATCTACCTAATTGGAAAGCGTTATCTTCCAGATGCAAAGCTATATTCAATGTTACTATCTAAACAACCGTCGTAATTCATTCAATTCTCTGGACGATTTCTTCCCCATGCCCCAATGTTTCATTTCTTCCAACAGTATGTTTGGATTAATCAACGTTCCAGCAGCCAGTAACGTCTAGTTCTGGCATTGATGACCCCGGCAGGTAATGGTCTAAGAGCGTCCCTTACCCCTTCGAAATCCAATGTCCGAAATTTGGTCCCTCCGCATCTGACCACGTAATCAACATTGCCCTCTACGGAAAGATAAGATACAATTTTCCCTTTTCTTTCGCCGCCGTACTATCATCAAACAACGGTCAGCAGGAGGCTGATGGTCACTAGAAACAGACCTCCAATAATTAGGGTGTAGCTTTCGAGATGGAGATATCTCAAGTGCGAAAGTGTCATGTCGGGATTGTCTGCTTTCTTTGGTAAATAGAAAAGGGAGATGCAATACCCAACAATAATCAATATGACGCCGATTCCGATACCAATTAGCCAGTTGAAATCTTGATACAACTGTCATGCGCCTCTTCTTGCTGCTAGTCCGATCAGGAGCCCTGAAATGAAAGTCGCCACTGCACCTATTACAACCCAAAGTGTTGCGACGTTTGGCTCAAACTTTGAGCCAGCTATTATTGCAAGTGCAGCTATTATGATTCCAATCGTTGTGAGCATCGTGGTTTCAAATACTTGCACTCTGCGCCTCACTTCATTAACCTTCTTGAGAGTATCCTCAGGTGCACTTTCTAGCATGGTTACATAGTCAGACATTTTTCTCCGTTTTTGATCAAATGGAACAGAATGACCAGGTGTTGTTCTGACAAAATCCATCGTTGCAAATGGTTCTTTATAGACTATAGTAACGGGTAAGGTCGAGAGATTGTACAACGGACAATATAGGTGACCTTTAAAACTGGGGTCGACTTGAGGACCACCCACCCAAAGCAGTCCCTTATAGACACCGGAAATGCTTAGGTTCCATCGCCCAATTACATTTTTGGGCAGATTAAGTTCCTCCCAAGTTTCCACAATAGCGACCTGATATGGTTCAATTCGTAAGTAAGGATCTTTCTCACTTAGTAGCCTAATTTTTTTACCAATCCTGCAATGTTCTCCCAAAGATAGATGATATGCAGCTGGCTTGAGTCGTTTCTTGTCGCGATAAAAAGGGTATATCATTTTGATGTTGGGGTCTTTCGCAAGCCTTTCTATCTCGCTTGAAACTAACACTCCGGGTTTTTCGTTCCGTGCTAGGTTCACTTCCTCGGATAGTTCCACAGGCGTAATGTCTATTTCTTTCTCTTTTTTTGTTTCATTTGACTTGTTCATTTCATTTCTCCCCTCCTCATTTTCTGATTTTTGACAATGTTAACAGGCAATTTGTCGCTGAACTTTCTCTTCTAAAATAAGCCTTGTGTCAATGATCTCTTCATTTGTCGGTCCAGTACCCACAAAGCTCACCTTTACTAGAGTTTCCTTCTGTATATGATCAATAAATTCCCTAGCTGTTCGCGTCAAGTCTTCAATTCTCGTCGCGCCTCTGTTTTGATAGTCAAGATAATCTACTCCGTTAAGTGCAATCTCTGTAGGATTGTTGACCAGAGCTGCCTCTTTGACGAGGTCGGTATCAAAAAATGCAATTCTTCTTAGTCTATTTGTCACAGTCGTAAATTCTCCGATCTTGTATGGGTACCCGCTTAGATCCTGCAACTTCTCCCAAGTGATTTCGTTCTTCAGTGGACCAGAGTTTCCGCCTACTCTGATAGGAAAAGTCCTAAGAACCATTATCACAGAAGTGGCTCGGAGAGGGCTGACTCCTACCTCGCTGAGGAAGGCACTTGCCGTAGTGTCTCTGCTGGTAGTATAGGGATAAGATTTGGAATGGTAAAGAGACAAACCGAATCCCTGAGTTCCTTCGACAATGACCTTGAGGTTTCTGTCCAGAGCCGAGTTTATCTCGCCAGAAACGCAGGTCAAAAATGGTTGAAGTTTGGGATCATCTTTAGCAAGATGGAAACTCCCATTTCTGAGAGCTCTCCTAGCTACGGCCGCTCCCACTCCCGATAATGTAGATCCAATTTTCTTTCTGAGGTTAAGAGTTTTCTCGTATTTCTCGTCTTCCTTTGTTATTATTCCCGCATTGAAGTCAACACCCAATCTTGCAGGGTTCACCTTGCAATATTCCAGTTCTTGCAGGAGTATATTCGGGTTAATTAGAGTCCCAGCGGCTAGTAATAACCTAGTTTTAGCGTTGATAAATCCAGCTGGTAGCAATCTCAGTACGCATCTCTTCCCATTGAAATCCACAGTATGTCCTGAATTAGGCCCTCCACAGCGAACCACATAATCGACATTGTCCGCAACAGAGAGATGCGACACTATTTTGCCTTTTCCTTCTCCTCCGTACTGTCCCCCGACTACTATTGTGAGCGGCATCTAGACCCTGTGCTTAGGTTAAAGTTGTGTTGGTTTTAAAGTCTTTTCACCTAACAAAGTTAATTCGGCTCAGAACTACATTAGCAAGTCGTTCTGTTGTCGATTCTCGGTACTATCAGAAAACCTTCGTCTTCATTTCCCAGAGCTTCATACTCATCAGCCATGTAGAAATAGCCAACTAAGGCAGACGTTATTGCGTCCAATTCATCGTGTGAATTTCTAGCATTCACGAATTCACCCGTGAGACCCACATTCTGCAGACCCCACTTCAAGTCTTCAAGGCTCACTTTCTTGCGAATAATCCTTAGAATGTCTTGGGCCGCTCCAGGATAACTCTCTATAACATGAACGCCTCGCTTCTCGAACTCCTTCTTCATGTATATTCCTCTCTCGGTCAACGATTGCATACTTCGGATCAATGAGGGAAATATATAGACGCCTCTTCGTCTCAATATTCTTTCAGCCTCGCGTGTAATTCCAAACTTACGGCATTCACAACTGTCTTTTGTGCAGTCTCTTCCTTTCGGCAAACTCAATGGGGAATCTATCGAAACCAAGTCAGGAGAGGCTCTCATCGTGACGTCTATTATTTCCTTGTCTGTTTTGAGCAGCCTGGCTTCAACTCTTCTGCCCTCGAGTAAGGCCCAGCCTGTAGTCCTCCTCGCGGAAGCGCTCAGGTCAATGCCGACAATCCTAGGATAGTTTTCTTTCTTCTCGAATTTGAGAAGCAGACGGTCTATTGCTTTTGACGGAGTACGATTCCTTTTTGTGTCAACAAGAACTGGGTTCGCATTGTTTATCTTGAGTTCAAGTACAGAATCATGTTTTCTACCGAGACTCACATCGATCTTGGGAACGCTGGAGTCAAATTCACAGTCGGCTGAATCACCCAAGAGCGTTTCATGCATCTGCTGGTAGGCAAGCTCCAGCATAGTCTTTAGATTGACAATGTCGGCCAGATTATATTTTACCAAGGACTCCAATGCGTAATCATCCCCACGTACATACCTGTTCCAAAGGACAGTCGCATCGAATCCGCTCAGGTCAGCGACCTCTTCTTCTCTGCAGATGTTCATTTTCTTCTCGACAGATTTCAACCCACCTGCATATCCCAGTCTCCTAAGAAGAAATCTTAGGTCAATATGGACAAGGGAAATAAGCTGTTGTCCAAGCTTTTCACGAATGAAACGCAGATCGAACAGAGTACCATTGTAGGTTACTACGATTGAGTATTTTTTGATCTCGCTCTCAAAATCGCCTAAATTCTGACCCTGAACAAAGGTCTTGACATCCTTTCCATTATAGAGCCCAATTAGAGTAATGTCATCGTAGCAGAAAGAAAGTCCCGTGGTTTCGATATCTAGAAAGGCCGTACTGTTTTTGAACTCGGGATACAGCCTCCACAAGTCTCGTTGTGGTAATCTTGTTGAAAAAAACAATGCGTCCTCCTTTTCCAGCGCTTTCTCAGATCGCCTTAACCATTTTTCTATTCTATTCGCAACTTTATCAGAAATGCCAACTTTTCTTCGGTTGCCCATGAAGTCATCCCATGAATATATCCTTTGGCTCCAGATCGTCTTCTCTGTTACAGGTCCGACGCCTGGAATATGAATAAAAGTTGATCTAAGCATTCGTGACAGCCTCCTTCTAGCGCCGCTTTCGCGTCTCTGCTGTCACCTCGGTGCGACCGCCCATCGTTAAAGAAGACCCAAGTCGAAGGGCTTCTTCCCGTGTTAGCTCGATGGTCCGGACGGGTTTGTCAAAGAACACCAACAAGACGCTCGAAGGGTTGGACTCGCGTACTTTTACACATATTCCTGATCGAGTCTTCATTTCCATCTGCATAAAATTAACATTATCCTTTGCAAAATTACGTTTTTCGGCACTTTTCAGCTCTTGTTTTCGAAAAATGGGGAACTGGTCGAAGCCCGCGCGCTGTATTTGAAACTCGTTCGAAGAATATACATATATAGACATGATTTAGACTTAAGTCTAAGTCAGAACGCGTGATAAAAATGCGGTTTACATGGAAAGGCAACTGGAGAAAAGGCGAGATTATCATTGAAGCGGATACGTTGGAAGAGCTTAATGGCATCCTAGATAATTTGTTCTCTTTGAGTGAAACTCAAGCAACTTCTCAGTTGGTCATTCAAGAAGAAACTCCTATACTACAACCCGGACTAGGGTGCTCAGATGCAATCAAGGCACTTCTGCAGACCGACTGGGGAAAGCAACCAAGATCTATGGTGGAGATTAAGAACGTCCTTGAAGCCAACGCCCTGTATTTTTCAAAAGGAACTCTATCTGGAACATTGACATTCCTAGCTAAACAAGGCGATCTTAGGAGATTTAAGAAAGCCGGCACTTGGGTATATACAAAAAGATAGAAATAGGAATTGACTGACATTAATCTATACCAAGCAGAGGGACCGTTGCTAAGTAGGCCCTTCTCAGTTCTTTCTTGTCGATGTGATCGTAAATATCAACAGCTTCTTTTCTAGCATCTCCTCTAAGTTCTTTCAAGTATTCTCGCCTTATGCCGTTTCGTCTCAAATGCGTAGTGAACCAGTGCCGGGTGCAATGCGGTGTGAAGTGGTCTTCCATCCTTTTGCTTTTCGGGTTATGCAAGCCAACCTTCTCCGCATACTTTGTTACAATGTCATAAACACCATGCCTTTCCAGTCTTTCGCCTCGTTCACCAACAAATAGTGCCTTGCAGCCTGGAGGGATATTGTAATTCTTTCTCGCATTTAGCCATCGTCGTAAAATGCGTGCACACTCATCATCGAAGAAAACTGTTAAGTTGCTTCTTTTTGGATGAGGCTTGAGTTGGATGCTTTGCTCTTCCCAGTTAATGTCATCTAGGTCTGTTCTGATGAGTTCTTTGCGGCGGATTCCCGTTTTCGCCAAGAGAGTAACAATAGCCCTATCTCGTGGGTCGAGAATAGAGTTTATGAGCAATCTCATCTCCTCAACAGAAATCAGTTTTCTGCTAGGGTCTGGAGCTTGTCTATCGGCCTTGTATTGCCGGATATACCTCTTCCTAAACGGAAGGATTGGATTCCTATCAGTAAGTCCTTCGTAAGTCAGGTAGTCAAAGAAGCAAGAGAGAGCTGAAAAATAGTTCTGTAAGGTTTTAATCGAGAAACCGCGGTCATTTGTCAAGTAGTTTAGCAATTCTTTCAAAATATATTTGTCTAGATTAATCAAAGATAATTGATTGTGGCTTAGGAAATTTGCCGTTGTCTTTAAGACAGATTTATAACTTCCAATGCTTTCCTCTGAAAACTTTCTTAATCTGCAATCCAAAATAAATTCTTCAATCAGTTTCTCGTCATTTATACTCTTGCTTTCCAAAAGACTTGCTTGAGTTTTCATCCCGTCCACTTCCAACCGCGCGGTGAAGATTTCACAAGCCCGTATGCTTCCAAGCTCGCCAATTGTTTTGAGATGCCCTTAACCGCTTCATATTCTGAAGGGTCTATACCCAAATGAGAAAATATCTGATCACCAGTAACAGCATCTTGACTTTTGAGAAGTGTTATAAGTTCTTTTTCATAACCCCTCACACCTTCAAATTCTTCTTCCAAAAAGGGTTTGGCCCTGTATCTTCTGAGTTCCTGCTCTAACCTATCTACTACTGTTTCCAGAACTCTATGTTTCCTCGCCAGATCCTTCACTTGTTGCTTTAGTTCACTATTTTCCTTCCAAAGGTCACTTCGAGATTTGTAGCTAGGTTCTTCTTCTTGTCTCAGCGAATTTTCCACATATTCTATCACAAACTTGGATATGCTAACACCTAGTTTCTCAGCGTGCCTCTGCCATCTCTGCTTCTGTTCTACTGATGGAAGATAGACGTATATGGCTCTCTGCTTGATGGTCTCGGTCTCTCCCATCAAAACACCAATTATGTTGTAATGGTGTTTCTATTTAAGATTTGCTAGTAAAATGGCGCCGGGGAAGGGATTTGAACCCTTGAGGCGCAAAGCGCCACTGGCTAACCTGGTTCTAAGCCCCATCGTTTTGCCTAAGCTCTCGAGGCCAGCGCATTACCACTCTGCCACCCCGGCCTTCGACC
>Ga0209725_1000203_pt1 | contig 36583 bp, 38 predicted proteins | sample I18A1metaG_FD_184145 | JGI IMG/M metagenome (GOLD analysis project Ga0209725, IMG submission 184145) | Lake sediment bacterial and archeal communities from Gulf of Boni, Indonesia to study Microbial Dark Matter (Phase II) - ​I18A1 metaG... | ecosystem: Environmental > Aquatic > Freshwater > Lake...
AGCCCAAAGATGATAGAACTTGCAAGAAAACGATCTGCCATGCTAAAGGTTCGAAATGCAAAATTTCAGGTTATGAACGCAGCGAATATGAATTTTGAAAACGATTTGTTTGACTTAGTTAATTGTGTAACTGTGCTTCAACACATCCCCGATGAAAAACTGTGGAAGAAAGCAATAAAAGAAATAGCCCGCGTAACCAAACCAGGCGGCCTTATATTGCTCCTTGAAGCGGCACCTAAGAAGTTTAGAGGACATCGCAAACGTGGCGACCTCTATACTCATTTAGAAGGGGAGTATGTGGAAGAATTCGAAAAAGCCGGAGCCTTCTTCATTGAAGAAAGGAAAGTGAGCAATGTCCTTTCATTACTGATTTTAAGGTTCGGAGAAGGCCTCCTTTATCTACATGCCAAGACAATTGGCAAGAAAAAACTAAATTTTTATTCCGCAGAGGCTAGTGGATACAAGCCCAAATCAATGTATCCGTCTTATATGTTTACTATCATTTTAGCACAGCTCGTCGAAAAGTTTCCGCTCTTCAAAAAGCTAGACGGAGAAAAGATACTGCTTTTTCAAAAAAGCAAACGCCACTAAACACTTAGCAGAGACGTAAAGACACCCGCTGAGTAAGCGGTGTACTCAACGAGTTTTATGGCAATAAGCCCCACAAGATGAGTTGGATGCTTAAGCAATAGCTTAAAATTACTCAAATAACGGGTAGGACAATATTCTCTCATAGCCATTGAAGGGCTTTTCCTTATGTAAGATGGCAAGGTTTTTCCATAATAGCAAGCCTTCAGCATTATCTTTTTCATCGATAATTCTCCCTCGTGATGTTTAATCTCTGCTTTACATCTTCCTATCCTGTAACCTTCCTTTTCTATTCGTCTACTCAAGTCAAAATCTTCTCCTATAACGAGGTTCTCATCAAAGCCGCCCACGGAGTCAAACACTACTTTTTTAAAAAAAGAGGCCATCTTGAAGGAATTCGGATCTCCAATATACAGTTCTTTCTCAATTTTTCTACACTCAGCGAAGAAACCTTTAGCTACGGACACTTGTGGAATATCCACTGCATCTACGTCTTTCCTAAGGCACACAGTTACACATTCATCTATAACCTTTGAGGTTAACTCCATATCTGAGTCCAAAAAAAGAATAAATGAACCCTCAGCATTCTTTACACCATGATTCTTAGCAGAGCTTCGTTCCACGTTCATGAGCAAAACTCTTGCATTAGATTCTTCAGCTATCTTAGCTGTATCATCGCTACTATGCCTGTCCACAACAATTACTTCTACATTAGGGTAAGTTTGAGTTTTAATGGATTGCAAGCATACTCCTATAGTTTTTTCCGAATTAAATGTGGGAATTACGACAGAAACCAAGGGGGAGATTCTTGATCCCCTTCTGTAAAGATCGCTCAGTTTATCACATCCTACTTACAGTGCTCATAAGAGACTTGCAAAGGAAAACTTTTAAGTTTTCATCGTCCGCAGCTAGAACACTGGTTTAGCTATTATAGTTTTTTTCAACTTTGGAAAATCCCCCATAAGCTTAAAAATGTGTTCATAACTAAAGACTTGTAAATGTAAAGAAATCTTGGAGGATATTTCAAATGGTGAAGGAAAAAGAGAAAGAAAAGGCGTTGACCAAAGATAGGCTTATTGGCATGGACGTTATCGGCAGCGACGGATACCTTGTCGGAGAGGTTAAAGACATAGCCTTTACCGTCGGAAAAGTGGGCATGGTTCTAGTCATGGAGACTAAAGAGGGTGAAACCCGCGAGATTGAGTGGGATGAGGTTCAGGCGGCAGGAGACTACGTCATTTTAAAGCCCAAGCCAGAAGTGGCTGTGGAAGTGCCTGCAGTAGCAGCAGCGCCGGTGCCGGTGGCGGCGCAGCAGATTTGCCCAACTTGCAGAGGGCCACTTACCTACATTGACCAGTATAAGAAGTGGTACTGTTACCGTTGCCAAAAATACGCATAACAAAAGAGAAACGCTGAGAAAATCAACGAGAACGTATGCTCCACGTAATTCGAGACATAAATCTCGTACTTTATTAATTATTATAGAAAAAGATAGGTGATTCGTTTGGCTGCTTTATGTATATCTTCTGCAGTATTGGCAGTACCATCTTCCATATTGTGGAACGTAGGTTAGTGGTTGACCGCATGTTGGACATGTTGGAGCTACGCCTGGAGGGGGTGGAGGAGGCGGTGGCACCAACCCCACGCGTCCTCTAGCAGCGACGTAAACAACCGCTCCGATGGGGCCGATTAAAATGACGATGACGAGCCACAGTGTTGCGTCTAGTCCTCGTCGTTTCGCATCTCTGTATACCCAAATGGCGAGCACAATGCTTAGTACATACCAGACGATGAGGAAGATGATCCATGGGAACCACCACATTTCCCAAAATTGTTGACCGACTAACGATTCCAGCATCTTCTTCACCATTGGCTTTTGTGTTTCATCACCTTGCCTTAAAAAACTTTCACTGCTTGCTTACAGAAAACTTTTGAAAATAATCAAAAGAAAAAGTGGTGATGTATTTTGGGTGTAAAAAAATAGGCGATGGTTTGTTTTATGCGTATTTTCTGCATCTGTGGCAGTACCATTTGCCGTATTGCTGAACGTAAGTGAGTGGTTGACCGCAGGTGCGACATGTTGGAGCCCCACCTGGGGGTGGTGGAGGCGGTGGTGCAGCGGGTCCTCCGCCTAGTAGAAGGAACGATGGCTGCCTTGTCCCCGCTCGCCGAAGCCAGCCAGACAAGTATCCGCCTATGAGGTAGAAGAGTATCGCGAAAACGACGCTTATACCCCATCCGCCCATGATGTAACCACTAGAGCCAGTGTTTTGGGCTGCGTCGATTGCGCTGAGGATTAGTGAGATAACGAGGTAGACGAGGAACGCCATTAGTCCTGCTCTAAGACCTTCTATTTCATGCCTTTCTTCTATACGGCGCCATTTCAGAATGACGGACCCAGCAACGAAGCCACCAGGTAAGAATCCGAAGATTCCAGCGATGACGCATCCAACAGCTATTCGACCCCAGTCTCCCCCAGCAAAGAATACTCCAGTCGTAATTCCCGCTGAAATTCCCCCTCTTGCTAGAAAGTAACCGATTGCGTAACCGAGAACGCCAGCAGCAAGATACTCCTGAAGGTATGCTTCCCTTTCTCCATTACTCATATGATCGCCTCTTAAACTTGCGAATGGATAGTGATTGTATTCTTCGAGTATTTAACATTTATTTTGTCGTTCGGTTGGAAATCAGTTCGGCTGTTTTTCAGAACAAGCTTATGTTAAAAACTGAAAGTAGAAAGGTGAACCCAAAGTATATGAGGACGACTCCGAACAATGCCATAACTGTTCTATAGGCTTTAGAGCCCAACACGTTAGTTCCCATCCGGGCGAGATAAGCCACTCCGGTAAGCCAAGCGTAGTCCATCCATACGTGAGAAACATACATCAACACGACGCCAGCGAAAGACGCAAAAATCAAAGCATCTTGAATTATTTTCCCTCCTACCGTCAACCACCAAACGATAAAGTAGGGGTTCAAGCCCGTGAAGACCACCCCTAACAGTAAAGGATTCCGAGAATAGATTCCGACAGAGTTAGGTTTATCGAGTCGAGACCTCAATGAGTCACGAATCTGTAAAATGCCGAAGGCAAGTAGGGCTAATCCTCCCACGATTCCGGTGAAAAGTTTGATATGTTGTGGGTCGGCTGCGGCTAGGAGTCCGAGAGCCAAAACAATTACGAGTGGAAGCTCGACCAAAGTGTGCCCGATGGAGAAGAGCAAGCCGCCTTTGGCTCCAGACTTGGTCCCATGAGAGATTGCGGCAAAAAACAGGGGACCAGGGGCTAGGGCTCCGGACGCGGTTATCACGATGACTGAGGCGATGAAGCTTGGGGCATCCATGGGGTTGCGACCTTTCAGCTCTCTGTCGACAAGGGTGAGATGTGTTTCAGGAATTCTTTTGGCGTGTACTGGAATATGCCTCTTGACTGGTATGTGAAGGCGTGGGCTACCAGAACTTTCAGTATTCTTTCTGGGAATAGGCGTGTGTCTTTTAGGATTTCTAGTGCGTATGTGTAGTTTCGGTTGAGTTCTCTCACGGCTAGGCTCTGTTGTTTCTTTGACAACTGGTAGTCTTTGCACTCTATTAGGTAGGCGAGGGTCATGTCTGGCTTTACTGCCAAAACGTCGCAGTGGTTTCTTCGCCTGAACACGATGTAGCCGTGCCTCTCGAAGGTGTCTGCCACTTTATCCTCTAGCTCAGCGCCACTCATCCCTGCAGCCTCGCCTTTCCATATTGTTGCCACGTTCCCATATTAAAAGAAAGAGGAGCATATTGATAGTCATGGGAATAATAAAATAATAGAAATGTGGGAGAATGTTCTATCCGATTTTTGTTGGTTGTTGTTCTCTTTTCTGCATTTCATTGTAGACGTATTCAAACCACTCCGCAATTGAAGGACTTTTCTGCAGCTCTCTCACTCCCTTCATGATAGGTGCCACTTTTTGCCAAGTTTCTAATATAGGAAAGGTGAATAAGTCGTCAACTAAATCCATGTTTATCAGCTTTCTCTTGGCAAGCACTCCTACGCCTTCAAAGAATACTGTCACAGTGTACATTGCAGCCCTAACTTCAATATTCTTTGCATACTTTTTCATATAATCCGCATAGTCCTCGAATTCTAAGCTTGCTACCCTCTGATACGCTCTTTGGAATTCTGTGCTTCCAAATGTAGCGTATAATCTCATAACCATGTCCGTTTGTCTTAGCTTGGTCTGATGTCTAATCTGCAGAACGTAGTAAGTAGCCGCAACCAATACGCCAGCAGAAGCAATCACTATAGAGACAGTTGAAATATCAACCATTTCCAACACCTTTCTGTTCTCTTTTTTTCATCTCGTTGTAGAGGTACTCAAACCACTCCCAAAGTTCTGGCTGGTGATATTCTTTTCTCATGCCTTCTGCGAGAGGTTTCATCTTCTCCCACATTGGAGAAATGGGAAAAAGTTGACTAATCAGAGAAGCATCTATGAGCTTATTTCTGAAAAGAACCCCGATTTGTTCGAAGAAGTTGCCCATTATCATAAACGACATGGGAACCTGGTTCTTAGAAATGGGTCTTCCATACCTTTTCACAAAGTCACTGTAGTCTTTAAACTCAACCTCATAGGTATCCACAAAGGCTTCTAAGAATCGTCTGCTTGTAGAGAAATCAGAGGAGAGTCTAGTTACAAGGTCTGTCTGTCTCATTTTAGTCTGATGCCTGATTTGAAAAGCATAGTAAACAATCCCTGCCACAACACTTGCAGAGGCTATTACTATAGAAACTGTTGATATGTCAACCATTCTTACCACCTTTTTGCTGGAGCTTCTTTTCTCTTTTTTGCATTTCATTGTAGAGGTATTCAAACCACTGATACGATTCTGGTATGTTGTACTGCTTTCTCCACCCGTATACTAAAGGCTCAATAGATTCCCAATTTTTTATGACCCAATAACCAAGAAGCTCATCAACCAGCTTTATCTGTACAATTTTCTCCTTCACAAGAAACCCCATTAAATTAAAGAACCAACCTATCTGATCTATGTCAGTATGTATCTGCGAAGATTTAGTCATTGGACCGTGCTTTTTGACAAAGCTATCGTAGTCTTTAACCTCAATAACCACGAATCTTCTATGTGCATCGAGCATGTCTTTGCTACCCCAAGTTGAATAGAGGTGCATGAACAGGTCTAAATGCCTCATTTTTTCTTGATGTCTGATCTGAAAAATATAGTAGATGGCTGCTGCAAACACACCTACAGAAGCAATAGCAATAGAAACTGTCTGTACATCAAACATTCATAACACCGTTTTGGAGTTTCTGCTCTCTTTTCTTCATTTCATTGTAGAGATATTCGAAGAATTCAGCGTATTGTGGATAATTGAGTTGTTTTCTTGCATCCTCGATTACTGGCTTGCGTCTTTCCCAGAACATCTTTATTGGTCCACTCATGAGGTCGTCGACTAGTCCAATGTCTATGAGTTTTCGATGAAGGAGAACTCCTACTCCTTCAAAGAATGTTTCAGGTATGCTTTCCAAGTAGACCTCTCCATATTTTTCCACCATCTTGTTGTAGGTTGTTGTTTCCTTGTCTGCCATGATTTTGTTGTATTCTCCTTGGAGTTCCTTGCTGCACAACATTGAGTATAGTCTCATTACAAGGTCTGTTTGTCTTAGTCTGGTCTGATTTCTTATGTGGAAAAAGTAGTAGGTCGCTGCAGCCACAACACTAGCAGAAGCAATGGCTATAGAAATAGTCTGCACATCAACCACTATTGACACCTATATGGTTGTTTTGTTCTGGTTCTGCTATAACTTTTCCGCAATCGTTAGTTGGTTGGGGTAGAATCTTATCTTGCGTGTCTATGCTCAGCGCGCGTATCGATTAACTGTTGATTTGTTTTCGGATAAAGTCTACCATCTTCTCTGCCCAAAGCTCCAGATACTCTTCTCCTTTACCAGCTTCTCCTTTCCGAGAATCACCAAGAACACCGTTCTTCGAAACGGCCTTAATGCCCTGACTCAATATAAGAGCCATCATCTTGTCATCGAAACTTCCCACAAAACCCTTTTCGGCATGCTTCATACAGACCAAGTCCTTGCGTATAGCCAGAACCATTGACGTTTCGGATTCACCTGCGTGAGCTCCTGACTCACCAGCCGAAAATCCATGTTTAGATGAAAACTCAGCAAGGAATTCAAGAAGACCCTTCAGATCCGTGTAAGACACGACTGTAGTTCCTTCAAGACTTTGGTTGAGCTCATCAGTTACCTCTCGCACGGCATTGAAGTTTCCGCCATGAGATGGAAGTATGAAGATGTTCTTGAATCCCTGCTTTGCCAAGCTGGCGCAGTAGTCGCGGATCAAACTTTTCAGCGTATCAGGCCTAAGGCTGATAGCTCCAGGGAACGCCATGTGTTGATCGGAGCATCCCACGTTTATGGAAGGCGCCTGAAGAGCTTTGCCCAGTTTCACAACCACTTTATTGACCAAAGCATCACCAATCAGCGAATCCGTACAGGTGGGCAGATGAGGCCCGTGCTGTTCATTTGAGCCCACAGCGAATACAACCGTGCGGAAACCTCTGTCCAGGGCTTTCTGGATATCAACCCGCGTCATCTCGGACATACGAACCTTAACCATCTGCGCTTCCCCTCCAAATTCCAACTCACGCATGCTACCACATAGATTCTCGTATATAGGCAAAAAAGCTTTCTTGTATAGTTAAGTTGTATTCAGCTCCATGCAAAAAATTCCGAGAATTAAACCTCGACCTGTCCAGGCATAATGGTAGCCCGCAATAGGTTCGAACTCCCGTCTACGATATACCTGCGTCTATTTTGGATATGTCTGTTTTCTAATACTATACTTTGCGGACGCCAGAAAGCCCTTAAACTCTTGAAGCAACAAAGTAGAAAAGTGGTAAACTCTCCAAGTTAGGCAGGCGAGAAACATGGAAATTCGAAGACTAACGATAGACGACTATGAGGAGATAATTAAACTGTGGGAACGCTCGGGTTTGCCCTTCAAACCAAAGGGCAGAGACAGCAGAAGGGCCGTCGCAAAACAAATGAGAACAGAACCAAATTTCTTTCTAGGAGCATTCCAGGGAAAAACACTAGTCGGAACCGTAGTCGGCAGCTACGACGGTAGGAAGGGTTGCATCAACCGATTGGCTGTTGCCCCTAAACACAGAAGGCGAGGCGTCGCCCAACTTTTGGTGACTAGTATGGAGAAGATTTTGGAAAAAAAGGGCGCAGCAGTATTATTCGCTTTAGTTGAAGAGCCAAATAAAGAGTCTGTCAACCTGTTTGAAAAACTCGGATACGTCACTGACAGGTCAATTCTGTACCTGAGCAAACGCAAGAGCCAAGACGTTTAGATAGTTATTTTTGACCGTTCACCTATGACCAGCCTATAACCCTTCGGCTTGTCTCTCTGATTCGTGACTATCGTAGAGTGTGGACCAATAAGGCTGTCAGTGATCTTTCCTTCGATGTCTATATGGCAGTTGTCCATGATTATCGAGTTTTCAATCTCGCCTTTTTTCACGACTACGTTGTTGCCGATACTAGTGTAGGGTCCGATGTATACGTGGGCTTCCAGAGTCGTGTTCTCCCCTATCATTGTGGGTCCTCGGATGATGGCGCCTCGCTTGACCAGAGAGTTTTCTCCAACGTACACTCTGCCCTGAAGTGACGCCTCGTCTTCGACTCTTCCGCGAACTTCATGCTCCAGCCCATCCAGTACCAGCCTGTTCGATTCCAAAATATCTTCTGGAGTTCCCATGTCCTTCCACCAGCCCTCCACAAACTTGTAACCGACACTGTAGCCACTGTCGAGGAGAAGCTGGATAGCCTCAGTTATCTCCAGCTCGCCCCTCCATGAGGGCTTCAATCGGTCAATCATTTCAAAGACAACTGGTTTGAAGAAGTAGATTCCGCTGAGGGCGTAGTCGCTCGGCGGCTCTTTGGGCTTCTCTATCAGTCCAACAAGTCTTCCACGAGGACCGAACTTGGCGACCCCGAACCGTTGTGGTTCCTTAACCTTGCAGAGGAGAACCATTCCGTCGTATGCGGACTTCTTAAACTCTTCCACGTATTTTTTTACTCCGCCTTTTAGCAGGTCGTCTCCAAGGTGCACCACAAACGAGTCTTCGCCAACAAACTTTTTACAAAGTCCAACTGCGTGAGCAATTCCTCTAGGCTTGTCTTGAAGAATGTACGTGATGTTGACGCCGAACTTGCTTCCGTCTCCGTAGTATTCTCTCACTTTTTCTGGGTAGATGTCGCCTAACACAATGGCTATGTCGCGGATTCCTGACTCACGCAGACTTTCGAGCACGTACTGTGAGACTGGCTTATTAGCCACTGGTATGAGTTGCTTAGGTCCAGTGTGGGTTAACGGCCTTAGCCTAGTGCCGTAGCCACCGTGCAGAATCACGCCCTTCAACCGTGAGACACCACTTGAATAGTGAAGCCCAAGATAGTTTTTATCATTTACGACCCGTCTACTCTTCTGCCTCCCACTGTTCCTTCATCAGACTTAGGCCCTCTTCCACGGTGAGAAAACTGACGCCTAACTCTTTCTCCGCCTTACTCACGTCTAGGCAACAACGTTTCGGCCTCTCCGCAATCTGCTTAAACTTGTCGCTGGTTACGGGTTTTACGAGTTTGCCGTCCAAGTCGAAGATTTCAGCAATTTTCTTGGCGAAGTCGAATCGGCTGAGGCAAGTTTTGCCCGCTGTGTGGTAGATTCCCTGTTTTTCAGATTTTGAGAGAACCAGTAAAGCCTCAGCCAAGTCGTCAGCTAGAGTGGGAGAACTATACTGGTCAGTAACTATGCTAATCTCTTCTTTTCGTTTCAGTTTGTCGATGACCCAGATGACGAAGTTAACAGATTTTCCTGAGCTTGAGCGCAATCCTGCCAACTCGCTTGGGTTCCAGCCGTAAATGACGCTTGGCCGTGTGATGGCGTAGTTTATGCCAGCTGATTTAACGACGTTTTCTCCCTCGACTTTAGTTCTGGCATAATAATGAAGCGGATGGGGAGTGTCTCCTTCTTTGTAAACACCCTTCTTCCCGTCAAACACGTAGTCTGTAGAAATGAAAATCATTTTGGCTTTGACTTCTCTGCAGGCGTCAGTCACGTTTCTGGTTCCATCCACGTTTACTTTCCAAGCCTCTTCTTGGTGGGTTTCGCAGTAGTCCACGTTGTGAAGGGCTGCGGTGTCGATTACCACGTCTGGCCTAATCTTCTTCAAAAGGGCTAACGTGTCGTTCTTATCAGTTTTGTCTAACTTGAAAGAGTCGCAGCCTTCCAGTTCTACTGGGCGGAAATTGTATGTTGCGAAGGTTTCAAACTCTTCTACCGCCAGCTCGGCAACCTTAAAACCTAAAAGTCCGCTGCCCCCGATCACCAACAGCCTCATAGCCTTCACCAGTATAGGTAAAACTCATGCTACGAAGGTTTTTAAGTAATTTTCGAAAAGCATACAGCAACGGGTGCCTACTATGTTGGACGGGGTAAAGGTACACGAACTGAAACTACTCCCAGACGAGAGGGGATTCTTCACCGAGCTTCTGCGCCAAGACTGGAAAGACCTGCTCGAAGACGAATGGGTAGCCCAAGCAAACCTTTCGTACAGTTACCCGGGCGTGATAAGAGCTTGGCACAGGCATTTGAAAGGTCAAATTGACTATTTCATTGTTTTGAAGGGAGCCATGAAAATCTGTGCCTACGACGAGAAAAAGAAAGAACTGGATGAAATCGTAGCGAGCGAGCACAAGTTGCAGGTGGTTCGAATCCCTGGACGTTATTGGCATGGAACAAAAACCTTGGGCAACGAGCCTTCTCTCACGTTGTATCTTGTCACTAGGCTTTATGATTACAGCAAACCAGACGAAGAGCGAAGGCCATGGAACGACCTGGCAATAATCGATTCAAAGACGGGAAAGCCATACGACTGGGAAAGGCCTCCACACAAATAGGAGACATAGACTCATGCAAGTTTTAGTGACTGGGGGAGCAGGCTACATCGGCTCGGTCCTAATACCCATGCTTCTTGACAAAGGATACAGAGTTAAATGCCTAGACAGGTTCTTCTTCGGCAAAGAAACGCTAAAGGAAGCTTTAACCAGCCGAAACTTGGAATTAATAAAAGACGACATCCGATGGTTTAACCCAAAAACACTCAAAGACGTAGACGCCGTGATGGATCTGGCTTCGCTCTCAAACGACCCAAGCGGAGAACTCGACCCCGCAAAAACTTTAGACATTAATTATCTTGGAAGGGCGCGAGTGGCGAAACTAAGCAAGGAATACGGGGTAAAACGGTACATTCTAGCCTCAACCTGCAGCGTCTACGGTTTCCGAGAAGACATGATTCTAGACGAGAAGTCTCCAACCAACCCGCTTACAACGTATGCAAAAAGCAACTTGATGGCAGAAAAAGACGTGTTACCGCTTTCAGACTCAGGCTTCGCCGTGACGGTTTTGAGACAAGCCACCGTTTATGGACTGTCGCCTCGGATGAGATTTGATTTAGCCATAAACGGCATGGTGCTCGGACTCTTCAAGAACAAGAAGATTCCAGTCATGAGAGACGGAAATCAATGGAGACCATTCATCCATGTCAAAGACACAGCGAAGGCGTTCATCATGGCTGTAGAAAGCCCAGAAAAGAAGGTTAAGGGAGAGACATTTAATGTTGGATCAAACGAACAAAACTACCAGATACTTCCATTGGCAGAAATGGTTGGGAAGGCTCTTCCCATCTCGTTCAACATCGAATGGTATGGAAGCCCGGACAAACGATCTTACCGAGTTAATTTTGACAAAATCCGCCGAGTTTTAGGGTTTAAGCCAGACTATACACCGAAAGAGGGTGCATTGGAGGTTTATGAGTCATTAGAAAGCGGTAAGGTAACAGATTCTCTCGAGACGAAAACGGTTGAGTGGTACAAACACCTGCTAAGCATGTATGCGACAGTGAAGGATATAGCCATCCGAGACACAATTCTATAAGACATTCACCACTTGACTGAGGTTATCCTAGTGATCGTAAAGATGTTCACAGTTGGAACAGTACTTACAAACTGCTACATCGTCGGCTGCCCAAGAACAAAAAAGGCACTGATCATCGACCCGGGATTTGAAAGAGAAGATGAAGCAAAGAAAATCTTAGGAGAGATTGAAAGACTTGGTTTGCAGGTGGAGTATATAGTCAATACCCATGGTCATCCAGATCATACGGCGGGTAATGGACTCATTAAAAGGGCGACTGGCGCAACCATCTTAATTCATGAGTACGACGCCGCGATGCTAACAGATCACGCAAAAAATTTGTCAAGAATGTTTGGGCTTAGTGTGGATTCTCCGCCACCAGACAAAGTCCTCCACGATGGAGATGTCATCCAAATAGGAGGCGTTGTTCTGAGGGTTTTGCACACACCTGGACACAGTCGAGGCGGTATATCTCTCGTGGGTCACGATGCAGTTTTTACAGGAGACACTTTGTTTGCAGGGTCAATAGGGAGATACGACTTCCCCGGAGCATCTTACGAAGAGCTCATGCATTCAATCCAGACTAAACTAGCGACATTGCCAGACAAAATGAAAGTGTATCCTGGACACGGACCAGCCTCAACCATAGGCGAAGAAAAACGGTATAACCCCTTCCTGCAGATATGAGTGAGACTACCGTCCGCAATTTTCCTTAAAAACAACAAGATAGAATAGACATCCTAAAATTCGATACTTATAGTTGCATTGCAATTGCTAGGCAATTGCACTGCGTGCGATAATGCTTCTGCGAATTATACATGTCAGCACTAGCCAGACATGCTCGGTGGTTGATGAACTCCCCTGCGACGTACATACGGAGCATATCCAAGAGAATGCAGAGTATCAATTGAGAAGTGGTTTAAAGAATTCCACGGAATAGGTCTTCTTCTCTTGAGATGTTTAACTCTTCTATGGAGGAGGTTTCGCTTCGTTCGGCTCGGTTCAAATTCTTGATTATAGCAACTGGCACCGCTTCTTTCCCCTGACCCATGACCAGCTCGGCAGCAGAGGCAATTTCGTCCACGATGGCAACGTTTTTCACCTTCAACACATACCCAAACAAGTCTTCTTGGCCACGGTAGTCTTTGAATGGGTTGATCCCAGCCACGCCTATGGCGAATTCAACTTGTCCTCTTCGGAACGGGCGACTACATGTGTCGCAGATTATCACCGCTACCTTTCTTCCTGTTAGTTTCATAATTTTTGAACGTATCTTATTGGCAGATTGGTCTGGGTTTAGGGGCAAGAGCGCGTATGAATCTTCGTCTGACACGTTAGACTTGTCGATTCCAGCGTTTATGTAGGTCACGCCTTTTTTGTTTTCAACAATTAGCGTATCTGGAGAAGCCTTCACAATTCTTTTCGCCTCTCTCAGTACTAGCTCCACGAATCTTGGGTCTTTCTGGGTAGTTTTTGCCACTTCCTCGGCCCGCCTAGATGGTTTTACGTCTCTTAATCGCATTATTCTTCCCTCTGCTTTTGACACTATTTTTTGAGAAACTGCCACAATATCCCCGTCACGAATTGGCACACCTTCGTCCTCGGCCAATTCAACAATTATCTTTGCCAAATCGTCCCCAGTTTTAACTAGAGGAAATCCTTCCAGACCTATAACGCTGATTGTCTTCATGTACGTCGCCACCTTCTCCTTAAATAAAGAGACTTAATCAATTTATGCTCTTAATTGGGGGTTGATGCCATCATGAAGATTCAACTCAATCGGTTGACCACCCCCTTCGATTTGGAGAATACTTTGAGTTGCGGTCAAGCCTTTCGATGGGAGAAACTGGGCGGTTGGTGGTACGGAGTTGTCAAGGAAAAAGTTGTCAAGGTTAAGCAAACGAGTGAGGGGTTGGAGTTTCAAACCTATCCTGAAATGACAGACGCTGATTTTGCGAGGAACTATTTTAGGTTGGATGATGACCTACCCCACATACTTTCAAAAATAAATCATGACGAATGCATAGGAAAGGCCATCCAAGAACTTCATGGGTTAAGAATAGTTCGACAGGAGCCGTGGGAGTGCCTAATTTCCTACATTTGTGCAACCTACAAGAACATTCCAGCCATCCGAAAAATGATTCTTAATCTATCAAAGCGATTTGGAAAGAAAATAACTTTTGATGGCTGTGGTTTTTACACTTTTCCAAAACCGAGTAGCTTGGCTGAGGCTAATCTTGAAGAGATAAAACGGTGCGAACTAGGATTTAGGTCGAGTCGGGTTTCTGAAACCTCTAAAATCATAGACCGACAGGAATTTAGTTTGGAGTCTCTGAAGAAAAGTGATTATGGAAAAGCCAAATGCGAACTTTTGACGTTGCCAGGCGTTGGAAACAAGGTTGCAGACTGTGTCCTCCTCTTCTCCTTAGACAAGTTGGAGGCGTTTCCAGTAGACGTGTGGATGAAACGCATAATTCTTGAATCGTATTCTGACCATTTTGAAAAACTCTTTATCAGACAAGCCTTAGGCAAAAGGTCAGTCACCCCTAGCGAATACAGGGAAATCAGCCTGTTTGGAAGAAAATACTTCGGAGAATACGCTGGATATGCGCAAGAATATTTGTTTCAGTATTTCCGTCAAGCGACAACTAAGATTTTGAATATTTCTTGCGAACGATGACCGCGACAAGAGTGATGGCTGCGAAAATTGGCAGAACTGGGAATGTTGGAAACTCTGGTAAAGGCGATACGCCTTTCCATGAGTCTGCGTGGATTGAGTAGAAGCCTCCTTCGAAGGAGTGCCAAACAACTACGCCTTCAACAGTTATGGGGAGGTTTTCTGGCGGTCTTGGCAGGTCGTTTTGCCTAATCTCAACTGGGACTGCTAGGCCGTCGGGCGCTTGTAACCAGAAATCCTCATGCATGATGAAGCTGATATAGAATTTCACGGTTCCGTTTGTTCTAATGGCTACGCCTTCAAACTCTTGAATGTGCTTTATCAAGTAGGATAAGTCTACGTCTAGATAGTCGGCTTTGACAGGAGACGTTTTGCACATTATTGTTAAAATGCCTGCCAGAAACAGCAGTGTGATGAGTTTTGTTTTCGTTTCTCCTCGCTCTCCTCTAATCTTGAAAAGAGGTGCGTACAAGTATTTAGAAGTTATTTCTAACTACGACAACATTTACTCCGTGGTGGAACGATTCAAATATGCTGCTAATTGGGCGTTGTTGTTAATCAATAGTTTAAAAAAAAGGAGGGTTTATTACCATTTTTGGCCGAAGTGACCTGCTAGTATTATACAGTCTAGGATGTTGACTGTTCCGTCGCAGTTGATGTTGCTGTTCATGCAATTTTTCCATTCTTTCGTGTTTGGCGTGTGACCGTTTCCGTTCGTGTGGCCAAAATGATTGGCTAAGATTATACAGTCTAGGATGTTGACTGTTTTGTCACCGTTGATGTCGCCTGGAATTGTGACGAAAATCCAGCCGTCTGTAGAGTTGTTGTCAAGAGGGTCTGTTTCACCTGGAAGTATGTCGGCGCTGGCACTTACGGTGTAGTTTCCCCTGGAGAGGGGTTCGCTTACTGGACTGTACTCTAGAAGAGTGATTTTGCCTCTTTGGGCAGCCACGATATAGCGATCTTCTATTCTAACATCTTGTACGGGTTCTGTGCCTAGGCTGATTTCACCGTAATCTGGGCCTTTTTCTCTTGTGAAACAGAGTTGTCCATAATTAGTGCCTGCAACGTGTAGCCCACTGTCGTAATCCGCAACCGTGGCCCAAATTTCCCCATCCGGTAGAGGATATCTATGATGTAGTAGAAGGTTCCCGTTGAAGTCGTAAAGGTTTACGAAATTTCGTGAGCCTACGAACAGTGTGCTGTTTCCTATTTCAATGGATTCTACGGCTGGGTAAAGAGAATCATATTGCACCCTGCCACTGAAAACTGTTGTAATCGTGTCGCCTGTCCTTCTGAGCAGCAAATATTCTCCAGCGTCGCTTCCAAAGGCGAAGTATGAGCCGTCAGGTGTAGAATCAAGGTCGTTAATGGGTCCAGCCATGGTTCCTTCAGCGAGATTTTGATAGGAGTTGCCGAGATTTTTGAGGATGAAATATTTGTATGGCTCAGTTTGTGTGCCGCCTATAATATAGTTTAAGTTGTCGTCTCCGTCGCATGCAAATTGCCCACCACCTGCATCATAACTCCATAATACGCCTCCCGTTGCTGCATTTATCGCGTTCATTTTTGTTCCGCTTGGTGCCACGGCGTAAGTCTTGTTTTCGGAAAGTCTCACTTCTTTCGTTGTTCCAATTAGAGTTGTTCCTGCTGTCCGTTGCAGTGTTACGCCGTCGAATGTATAAAATTCTACGCCGGTTCCGTTTGTTATGGCGATGTACATCATGTCTTGAGTTGCGTCGAGCCAGTATGTTTCTGGCGTTCCGAGTAATGTGTGGCTCGTGATAGTTGTTCCGTTACGAACGATTCCTATTGTATCGTTTGAAAGAAAGGCAACGTATGTTCCGTCTCGGCTTACATCAACTGAGCGTAATTCAGCTATTGACGTTCTCCAGCGTTCTTCAAAGACAAATGTCTCTGGGACAACGAGTAAAGCAAATTTTTCTGTGGCTCCAGGTTGAAGATTCCATATTGTTTTTGATTTGACAACAGTTGAATTAAATTTGACATTTACCATGAATGATACTGTGTAATTGCCCTTGTTTTGGACGGTTACAGCTACGTCTGTGGGATATCCTTGGCCTAATATAGTTTTAGAGACTGTCACGTCTATTACAGCTATGTTGCATATTAAGGGTGTAAATGGCTTGCCACACTCCCATCCGAACATGGACTCGACAGCTAGAACATCGCGCATATCGATAACATTGTCTCGATTAACATCAGCACGATAGTTATACGCTCGATGCCCCAAATATGAGCCATAGGCACCGCCAACCAATATTAAATCAAGGTAGTTGACTCTGCAGTCTAGGTTCAGGTCTTCGGGTATGGTTACCCAGAAGTTGAGAGTGGCATTTATCCATTGGCAGACCCATGGGTTGGGTACCAGTTCATAGTGTGCCGGTATCTGGGGGTCGGCAAGGAATTCAGCTAACGTCCATGTGTATACCCATATCATTGGTGGACCCTTTACGTGGACTGCCACTTTGATGTCGAATTGGCCACACGGCCAAGATGTCATCTTGTTGTATGGATACGGCAGATCTGCCAAGCTTATTTCTTCTTTGTCTTCGTAGGCGACTTCGATCATTATAGGTAGACCGCCATCTGCTGGTACTGGGTTGACTGTTTCTACGTGGTACCATCCTGTTTTTGCTGGATTCGTGAGACATTCTAAGAAGAGTTTGTCGCATGGGCTAAGTATCTTGTCGCAGTTGTCTTCCCAGCCTATGACATGGAATAGCTCTGTCTGTGGCGGGCAACCATAAGTCTGCTCCCATATAGAGGATATTGGATTAGTCATATCGACATGAGTAACGTTCCTTAAGAACGCGTTTCTGCCTGGTAGATGAATGTTTTTCGGATAGCCTGGTAGGAGGTATTCTCCTGTTTTGTTGCTGAAGTAGACGTACTTGTCTATCCAGAGTTCGCTTCCGCGGCACTGGTTCCAGTACATGTTCTGGATCTGTACAGTGAACTTGAGCTGGTCAGCTGGCGTGCTTGGCGGGAATACTTGCATACCCTTGTACAGTTCTGGGGCATCTATCTGAGGGTCGACGTCGATTGGGCAGTAATGGAAGAACTGCGTGTTCTTCACAAGCTTGATCCAGCTGGGTGGGTTATACCAGTCAGCCGCGGGATCGCGCTTGAATGGGCCTGTGCCTACCAGGTTGGGGTCAGGTAGGTTCGGCGGTAGGGCTCCTGTTGGGTCGCCTGTATCAACAATTGGTTTCCATATGTGCCTTGGCAGGATTGGGACGGCTATTCCAGCCCATACTTTCGCCCAAGCGGGAGCTAGAGCATCGTAGAGTATGACAACATTGCAGGGGTCAACCTCGTAGACGCTTTTGGCTGTTGGCCACACGTAGGAGCTCCACCATGGCTCTGGGAAGCCACGTTCCTTCAATTTTCTCGGAAGCTCCATGAACGTGAACACCACATCGTGTGCTTGGAGTGGATGCCCGTCTGACCACTTGACGCTTGGTCTAAGCGTCACCCACACACCTGTTTTGGTTTCGCCGTCTTCGGGGTCAACCCATTCAAAGGTTTCCAGCTTCTTTGCCAGCCATGGTATGAAATCGCCAAGTGTGTTGGGGTCTCGCATCAACAAAGTGTCGTAGATCAAGCCTAGAATTTGCATGTCCCAGTAATAGCTTGAGTATATGATGTTCAGCTTTCTCAAGCTGCTGACCTTGAACCCGTATCTTAGGGTCATGTTTTGGCAGTCGCCCGTCTCGTAGCCTGCTGGGTGAGCGTTGAGTTTTGTCCAGTAGCTGTTGCTTCCGAATTTAAGTTCATTGACTATGTCCTTCCACATGAGGCCCCTATACTTGTCTTCTCCGTCACCGATTGGGACGCCGCCGTTGCCTCCGGTGTAGGCTCTAGCAAAAGCTTTTGGAGATGCGGTTGAGATCAGTGGCACGGCGCATATGCAGCATGGTGTTGCCCACTCTTCTTGGGCTCTTAGGCAAGCCTCTCTGATTTCTGGCATCGTTCTGGCTCCTGGAAACTTGACTATACTTGACCAGTAGTTGAATTCTGTGCAGTTGTAGCAGCCGTAGTTCGGCGGGTCACCTGGGTGCCAGTACATCGCGCCGTTGTATAGGTCGTATAGGTAGTCTGGTTCAGGACCCATGAAGATCCAGCCGCCAGTGTACATGTGGAAGTTTTTTTCTACCATAACTTTTTGCCAGCATGTGCTAGCGTCCGCCAGTATTAGGTTGACATCAACCTTTATTGGATCGCCCTCTAATATTGTACTAAGCTTTACTGCGATGTTGTTTCGCCACGCATCAGACCTTCCATAGAATGTCAGCTGGAACTCTTCGCCGGCTTGATAGTGTCCGTCTCTGGGCTGTCCGCTTCCAGGCTTACCGTCCCAGAATCTCCAAGGATACTCGGCTGGGATGTATAAGAAGTCGTCCGCTGTCATTAGTTCTGCTGCCATTGTCAGGTTGAACGGATGCGTCAAATCTTCTAACAGCCCACCAGGCCTTATCTCGGGATGTTTCCAATAAGTCATGCACGGCAGGATCAGAGTGTACATCGGAACTGAAAGCCCCTCAGTAATATTAACTACGTAATCTGCTCGGTCGACGCAGTGGGCGAGTGCGTGCCTGAAACTGGACACGCTGGTAGGGGCAGGATACGCTGGATTCGGAGTGCCATCCATAAGCGTTGGATTTGGGTTGCAGTTCTCGTCGAGGACGTAGTAGCCCCTCTCGACGCCCGGGGGTGGAAGCGGAATAATTTTGATAGTTTCGTTGTATGGTGGTGCGCTCCACCTGTCCAAGAAGTATCGGGTTATTGACCAGTCTATCATGTCAAACTGGCCATTCTCGAAAGCGATGAAAGCAATAGCTTCAGTGGAATACATCCTAATTATGACCCGATCAACTCTCGGTCCCCATCTCTCAAACTTAAGGTCTTCAGTGCAGTCAGGATAAACCCATGCAAATGATGGAACAAAAGCAGAGAAAACATTCATGAGAACCAAAAGGGTTAACAACAAGACAGCCAATAGCCAACAACGCAAACCCTTAATCTTTTCCCTATACATTTTCCTCATATTTCTTCTCCTTTCTCCACTTTTACATTTTGTCTTGATCTGGAAGAGAGAAATAAATACAATCATCGTTACCATCGAACGAAGCCCATCAAAGAAACCTTCAGCACCCAACTCTTCCAAAACAAAATGTTGCCTACATTTCTGAATATAAATTTTATGAAACAATGTTTCAAGCAACCAACAAATCAACCATTGTCCCTCAAGAATCGCGCGGCGCGACTAAGAGCGAATAGTGCCCTCAAAAATGATTGAGAAATAAAAAGGGGAGTCAGGTCCAGCTTTGAACGAAGTGGCCTGCCAATAATAACGCAGTCTAGGATGTTAACTTTTGAGCCCATGCTTATGTCACAATTCATGCAATCTTTCCATTCTAAAATCACAGAGATGGGCAACTCCAAACCAGAATACCAGAGTCCCTCGTAGACCTAGCTATACCCGTCTCTGTCTCTACCTCCCCCTCTATACTAGACCTCTCACACACGCACACAAGTCAAAGCATTTACATACACCCACCACACACAACCCACAAAATTACCAAACAAACCATACACGATAATTATTATTCCAGGGACACTATTACTATTAAACCCTTGAAGAAAGCCTAGAAGGAAAACATTAATGGCGAAGAATAAACAAGCAACCGTAGCCATCGTCCAAAACAGAGACATTAGGCAAGCGGTTCATGAATCCCTAAAATTGATAGGCGGAATCAAAAAGTTAGTTCCTCCAAAACTTGGAAGAGCACCAACATTTTTGATTAAGCCCAACGCATGCAGACCAGCCGAACCAAACTCTGGAGTGGTCACAAACCCTCACGTAGTCGAAGCAGTCATCGAAGAGGTGAGGGCGTCAGGCGGCATCCCTATAGTCGGAGAGAGTTGCATAGGTAGTTCACCACAGAAAACAGAGAAAGCGTTAAAGGATTCGGGCATTTGGGAAGCAACCGAACGACTAGGCGCAAAAATTGTAAACTTCGACCTTGACAAAGAAGTCAAGACAAACATTCCAAAGGGCAAGGCACTCAAAAAAATCGGCATAGCAAAAACCGCACTCAAATCCGATGTAAGAATAAGTGTCCCAGTCTTAAAATATCACCCAACCGCCACAGTTACGTTAGGCCTAAAAAACATGAAGGGCTGCCTGCCCGGACAAAACAAAGGCGAAACACACGCATGTGGGCTACATCAGGCAATAGCCGACTACAACACAATCTTGAAACCAGACTTAGTAGTCATAGATGGCACGATGGCCGGAGCTTGGGGAAAACTTCCAGAGCCAGTTAGATTAAACGCCATCATCGCTGGCTTTGATCCCGTGGCTACGGATGTGGTTGGCAGCCTAATTCTCGGCGTAGACCCAAACATAGTGGAGCATCTACGTCGTGCGGCAGAACTCGGGCTTGGCATCATGGACACTGATAATATTAAAATTGTGGGGACTCAGCCAGAACGTGTTTCATTGAAACGACTTTATTCAGACTAGCGGACTCGCCTCTTTCAGAGAAGATTGTTTTGCTTAAGTATTTGGGCTGCTTGCTGTCCGCTGGTTGTTATGAATGAGATTGCCTCAGAAATGCGTCGAGTCGCCTCTGCGTAGTCGTCTACAAGAATTTTTTCTTTGACACCAACTACTTTCATTCTTGCCTCCTCGAAATTTCGTAGTCCCATAACGTTGTTAGCTATATTGATCTCGCTCAGCAACGCATCCATGAACGAGGCTATTAGTTTCTTGGCGCCAGAAAGTTCATCGCCTTTTAACTCGCCGATTTCCATCAAAAGCCTAGACGCAATAATCAACTCAGACTTAATTCTCTCCACGTACTGGAAACAAATGACTGCCTTTCTAACCTCAAATGAAGATTCTTCTTTGAACATTTTAGCCCTCTTAGATAGTTGGGTTTATTGGAATAAATAAGCTTGGATGTCTTTGTCACAAGGAAACTAAAGAGGGGAGAAGGAAGGATGTTAGAAGGATTATCCCTTCACAACCGCTATCGGAACCAAACGGGCTACACTAGTCGCTATTCCAACTTTATCGCTTACATCCGCTACCCTATCCACGTTTTTGTAGGCTGGATCAGCCTCTTCAGCTAAAACAACCGCGCTCTCAGATCGAACAAAAATTCCACGCTCTTCTAAGGCTTTTTTAATGTCCCCGCCCCAGAATCTCCTTTTGGCTGCGGCTCGACTCATCATTCGTCCCGCGCCATGAGCGGTAGAACCAAACGAAACCTCCATGGCTTTAGGTGTGCCAACCATCAGCCAAGAACTAGTGCCCATACTTCCAGGAATGATTACTGGTTGTCCGAGGGCTCGATAATCAGCTGGAATGTCGGCGTGTCCAGGACCAAACGAGCGAGTTGCGCCCTTTCTGTGAACCCAAACCTTCTTTCGCTCTCCGTTGATTTTGTGTTCTTCGATTTTGGCGATGTTGTGGGCAACGTCATAGACTAGTCCTAAACCAAACTGATCCGCTTTCTTCTTGAACACTTGCTCGAAGCTTTGGCGCACCCAGTGCATGATGGATTGGCGGTTGGCAAAGGCGTAGTTGACGGCGCAAGCCATGGCTTGGTAATAGTCCTCAGCCTCGTTGCTTGTACCAGGTGCGCAGGCTAGTTCCCTGTCTGGCAAAGCAATCTTGTACTTATAGACGGCATGCTCCATGATGCGCAGATAGTCTGAGCAGACCTGATGCCCATATCCACGAGAACCGCAGTGAATCATGACTGTGACTTGACCTTCGTGGCTGACGCCGAAAGCCTTAGCCACCTGCGGATTGTAAATTTTGTCAACCTTTTGAATTTCGAGGAAATGGTTTCCTGAACCCAACGTCCCCACTTGAGGCAAGCCTCTCTTTTTTGCGTTTGCCGAAACCTTGTCTGGGTTGGCCGCTTCCATGCATCCTCTTTCCTCGCAGTGTTCAATGTCTTCGGACCAGCCTAAGCCCTTGTCTACAACCCACTGTACGCCCTCTGCGGCTAGTCGGTCGAGTTCGTGGAAGCTCAGCTGAAAGTCCTTCCTGCGACTGCCGAGTCCACATGGAACATTACTGAAGATAGTATTCGTCAGTTCGGCCAATTTGGGGCGAATGTCGTCTTCGGAAAGGTTAGTTGTCAAAAGGCGAACGCCACAGTTGATGTCATACCCGACCCCGCCGGGACTAACCACGCCCTCTTCATAGTCTGTGGCTGCGACGCCTCCAATTGGGAAACCGTAGCCCTCGTGACCGTCAGGCAGAGTAATGGCGTGCTTGTAAATGCCAGGTAAGTACGTGACGTTGGCGCACTGCTCTAGGGTTCGGTCAGTCTTCATCTTTTCGAGCAAGTCTTCATCTGCCAAGACGAGGCCGGGCACACGCATGCCCGACTTATACTTTTGGGGTATGCGCCAACTGTATCGATCAATTCTTTCGAGCGGAACTTTTGGTGGGGGCCCGCGATATTCTCTTTCTTCGCCCATTTATGAGTCACCTTCAAGAAGAGAACTCAGGGGCTGGATATATAAACAATTTTGGTGTTTACACCAAGATTTGGATGTGCGTCTGTTAATAACGAGATACAACCTATGTGTCATGTGGTCTGGATGAATGTGACGCTTATGACGACAGCCCATACAGACGCTGCAAGTGCCCCAATCATTTCAGGAATAGCCACACCTTCATGCGGGACCGTCAAAGCAGTCACTGAACCAACGATGACAGTCAATATTGTGAACAGCCCCAAGTATCGTTGGGATGATTCTCGTATCAACGCAACTCCGATAAGAAAGACCGAAATTCCCAACAACACGAAGAAAGCTAAAGAAACATAAAAATGAATTCGACCCGCCGATTCTGGAAAAACACCGACGGCGCAGAGGCTGATTGAAGACAAAACCAGAGTGAACGCTCCTACGAAACCTAGGACTTGCTTCCTTAAAACCTGCATGAGACCAACCGCAAATACTACAGCCAAAATTCCTCCAATAATTAGACCATTGTTGAAAATGAATGCGGCTTCGTGAACGCCGAGGTCACTGAGAGCCCATGTAAACCAGTTAAACTGAGGAGTGTAGGCTATGGCAACTGTAATGAACGAGAGAGAAATGATAGGAGTTATCACACCACATAACAGAGCAAATTTTAGAAATGCCACTCGTTTCGACTTCGACAAGACTCAAACCACCTTTCCTCATAAACGCAATACAGTGAACTTTATACGGAAGGTTAATGTAAATAACGATGGCTCTTTCTATCTGCGATGTCAGAAACGCAAAAGCTGTTAGAGTATCCTACAGTTCATGAGGCTCTGCTCTACGAGAAACTTCCAGACGACAAGGTTAGATGCAGCCTCTGCGAGCGGAGATGCCTAATTCTTCCAAGCCAGAAAGGCTTCTGCAAGACCAGAACAAACATTGATGGGAGGCTGTACACTCTTGTCTACGGAGACCTCAGCGCCCTAGAGAGCAGACCCATCGAAATCAAGCCGTTCTTCCACTACTGGCCTGGCTCCACGGCGCTAACGTTTTCCACTTGGGCTTGCAACTTCGACTGCGTCTGGTGCCAAAACCACAACCTTTCGAAAACCGAACCAGACCCCAGGAAGGCTAACTTTTGCTCTCCCGAAAAGATTGTTGAGTTGGCTCTCTGTGGAAAGGACGAGGGCTTATGCGTTAGTTTTCAGGAACCCACCATTCTAACAGACTGGAATGTGCAGGTTTTTGCGCTTGGTCATAGTAAAGGGTTGTACTGCTGTTACGTGTCAAATGGGTATATGACGTTAGAAGCCTTAAGGCTGTTAAGAGACGCTGGCATGGATGGACTCAAAATTGACGTCAAAGGCGACGCAGAAACTTATCAAAAATACTGTGGCGGAGCTGACGTGGAAAAGGTTTGGAGAAATGTTCGCGAAGCGAAGAAAATGGGCTTTCACGTAGAAATCGTGAACCTAGTGGTTACGAATGTAAACGATGACGAAGAATGCTTGAGAGAAGTGATAGAGAAACATCTGAAGGCGGCAGGACCCAACACACCATTGCACTTCACTCGATATTATCCAGCCTACGAATTTTACAACCCACCAACCAAAGTTGAAACATTAGAAAAAGCCTATGAGATGGCCAAGAAAGAGGGGGTTCTGTACCCATATCTTGGAAACGTTCTAGGACATAGTTATGAGAATACATACTGCCCAAACTGTAAAGAACAACTTATAGAGCGGTTTGGCTACACAATAGTTCGGTACAGGGTTGCTGAAGACAAAACATGTTCAAAATGCAGTCAACCTATCCCTATCACGGGCAAACATGTCAGAAAATTAGGAAAAGCTTCTTTCATATTTGGATCCTAATTGGATCATGTATGGGATGGTCTAGAGGCGTGTACGCACGCTTGAAACGCTACAAACAGCTTGATGGCTCAGTGATGCCTCAAAGCTGTTTACCGTGCCCTTCGCCGGTATAGCCGAGATGCATACTGCCCATACGCAACCGCTGCAATTGCAGATATCCAAGCCGCAAGATTTTGGCAGATGAGGTACTTCGATGTGAGGTCAAGTTTAACCAACGAACCCGATATGGCGACTCCTAAACCCTCGATGGTGCTTCTGAATCCCGGCGCAAAAGCACGCAAGGCGTCGTTAATGGCTGAGGCGATTCCTCCTATTGGAGACACTATTGTGTTGGCTACCTCAATCGTTTTTAACACGAATCCGTGGAATGATGGGTTTCCCTTGTAGAACCCGACGACCGCGTCTTGAAAAAGGCTCGGATACGCCATTAAATAAATCGCAAGGACGACCACTATGAACACTGAGATTACGGCTACAGTGCTTTTGATGGCGGCTCTTGCGAAGGCTAGTCTTTGCACCATGTATGAGACGCCCCGAATTCTGAGAAAAGCCGCCTTAACTCGACGTGAAAAGCCTTTAAGAGCTCGACTTACGCCCTGAAACTTTTTGCCTATCGTTTTCGAGAAACGCCTAATCCATTTAAAGCGTTCCTTCCTCATTTTTAGGTGTCGCTCCCTTCGCATTTCTAACTCCTTCTTCGCATGTTCCGTTTTGCGTGGCACCACAGCCACATGCCTAATGAGGTAAGTCCAGCTTGAAACAAGAACCGCAACTACGCCGATTGGTATCAGATGAAAAAGTGGACTCACACTCAGAGTAAAGTATAGGCTGGTTCCAGGAAACTGAAAAGTTTGCGCCACGGCGGATTCGTCAATTAGACCATAGGACATGAAGAAGCGAACCAGTAAATACTCGATAAAGAGAGCAAACGCTAGAAACAGTATTATAGCGGTTACTCCTTTCCGTGCGGTCCACCTGAAGATTAGGCGCTTCCAAGGCTTTTCTGAAGCCACCATGATTCACCAGTTTGATGTGTTAGAGCTGTTTTTATCCGTTTTTAGCCATGTTTCAGTTACTAACTGTCAAGTTCGAGCATATCAACCTTCTGTTGATGAGTTCTGTGGTAGAGGCCAGACTGCTATCAAAATTTCGTTCTTCTTCCAACAAACGCTTGTGATCAAGTTCGACCATATTTTCCGTAGAGGCTTGAGTAGGCTTCTCCGTATGGAGCTGGCAAAGGAAATTCGTTTCCGCATTTGGGGCATTTTGCCATGCCACACTGGACAAGGGATGGACATCCTCCGCATGCGAAGGTTCTGCCGTAGGTTATGTCAAAGGTAAAGCCACATTTGGGGCATTTGATTATTCGCTTTGTTTGGGGCATGGCAACCCACTAAGTGTTTATCTTCTTGAGAGAAAACCGCTTATGGCATTATTAAAGTATTATGGGTTTCAAACCATGTAGTCTCCAAACAGATGCTTAGTAAGCATGTATTAACATGGGCTTGAGCGCAAAAAATAAAAAGGGATTTATGTGTTGAGGCTTCATATTACGTCTCTGTGTGGGCGAAGGGCACATGTCTGAGGCTTCAAAAACCCAGCGAGTTGAGGCTTACAAGGATCATCGTGTTCAGTTGCTTCTCAGCAAGTTCATAAGCGGCGAGCTTAGCACACTAACCCCAGTTTATGACCCCAACTATGGGTATAGGTACCCCGTTGTTGAAGCCATTGTAGGCGAGCCCCGCGCCACAGATGAGTTTTTGAAAAAACTCTTTGAGACTGGTATCCTAAGAAGGGAGCTTTACGACAAAATTGTTTATTGCCCGAAATGTAACTCAGCCAACGTCTCTACTCACTATTGTTGTCCACACTGTAAATCATTTGACGTGAGGAAAAGTTCATTAATCGAACATGTTCAGTGTGGATACATCGACACCGAAGAACATTTTCGAGTAGGACAAAAGCTTGTGTGCCCAAGATGCCGTAAAGAAATGATTAAACCAGACGTGGACTATAGAAAAGCGGGAGTCTGGTGCACCTGCAACGAGTGTGGAAAAAGCTTCGACATTCCAGTGACTGCCCACTTCTGTCGTGACTGCCATCAGAACTTCATCTTTGAGGAATCGCTTTACAAAGACGCATACTCCTACAAGATGAGTGACAACGTTATGCAGGAGGCAGCGCTAGGCTGGATTATGATTGCCCCCATAAAAGAGTTTCTGGAAAACCGCGGGTACGAGGTTGAAACCCCTGGGTTTTTGAAAGGAAAGTCTGGCGCTGGTCACATGTTTGACATCAGGGCTTCTCAAGCTGGAATCTCTCGAAACGTGACCGTGATCGACCTCGCAACCGCAACCAATGAGGAAGTTTCGGAGCAGCCGGTCATCGCCATGTTTGCCAAGGTTTATGACACCGCCCCAGATAAGGCATGTCTGGTTGCAATTCCGAGGATGGGTAAAAACGGGAAGAAGTTAGCAGCTCTTTACAAGATTGAGCTTGTCGAGGCGAAGGATCAAAAGGGAGTTCTCAAGGGTTTACAGGCTTCAATAGGCTAAAACAGGGCTACTTTAACTTCCAGAAAAAATGGCTATGTTTCCACGCTCTGTCACAACTTTCACTGTATACTGCCCCACAGGGAGACTGATGTCAGAACGTGTGTAAGGGTAGGTTTCCCCTGAATTTATGATAATGTTTAAATCATAACGCCTATGGTTTGTGGAATCAACAATCCATAAGGAAACTATGTGAGAAGTTAATGACCCATCGTTCTTAAACGTGAAGCGGGTTCCTGTCGTAGTTGGTTTGAACTCCGTCCAATCGGCTTTGAAGTTAAATTGTGTGCCTGTCGCTTTGATTCCTTTCACTTTTATTTTCCAGTAACTTGTGGCGTTCCTAAAATTGGCCGGGTTGACAGTTATTGTTTGAGTTTCAGTTTCGTCAGTATTCGGAGTTACACTTGACGTGCATGAGATGTAGCCGTCTCCGCTTGTTGGATAGGTGCCAAGTACATAATTATAGAGTTGCAGTGTTACTGTTACGCTACCTGTTGTCCAGCTACTGTCAACTGTCCAAACAAGTTGAGTCCAAGCTTGAGTATCAGATGCGCCGCTGAACTCAACTTCACTTGTGTGTTCTGTCGGCGTTACTAAATTAAGCCAAACGTCATCATAGTAAACGGTAAGAGTTGGCTTTTTAGGAGTTGTAGTTGAGAAGTATCCTTGAAGGTCTAGAGTATAATTTCCAGTTGCTGTAAAGACGCTGGAAACATCTAATGTTTTATAAACCCAACTGCCAGTCGTGAGGGCTGTAAAAGTAACGCTCGTGGTGAAAACGGTCACGGTGGAGTTGTCGGGTTTAGTGAAGGTTACAGTGACATTCGCTACTTCAGCCTGTGCGCTTACACCTCCACAATCTATACGATAATAGAAGTATAGCGTCGATGAAGTCGGCAAAGTAGACACAGTGGTCATAGCTTGGTAATGCTTGCCACTTCCGGTATATGCCGTAGTTGCGCTGTCATCCACCAGTTGGATGTAGAGCGAGTAGGAGGCTGACTTATAAACGGTGCCTGAGTAACCGCCTGAAACAACTGCACTGGGATCACTAATATCCATGTAGGTCCAATCCGTTGTAGTCGTCACGTTGCCATTAGTAACAAAATTGTTTGTAGTGGTTGCACTCACATAACTTCGAAAAACCATGTAAACACCATCATCTGAGGCTAAATTGGAAACGCTTCCTGATACCCAGCTTGTTGATCCACCAAGAGCATATCCAGAGGGATTATAAGATGGTGTTCCCACGAGGCTTGTAACATCGATGATGTTTACGTTCTCCTTCATTTTCTCCCAGTCTAGTTGATTCATCTCGTAGCTCCACAAAACAACATTTGAGGCAATGACAACGATAACCACGAGACTCAACACTATGACAATGACGTTGCTAACTCCCCGTCGGTCACGTTTAAGTCGGAGACCTATAATAGTCCGCAACCTTGGTTCCCCTCGTAGTAACGATGTTAATATAATATGCAGAATTTGAAACCCAGCTTTGAGTGACGTTCAACCAACCATGACCGCTCACATCCAATTCAAGAGGCGTAAACGACTGCGACGTATAATTCACATATACCGACACAATTTTAATCCGGATTTTTCCAACGTTAAGTAGGTGCATAGCAATCTTTCCGTTTGTAAACCACACGTCTTCCACGACAAGGCGTTCACCCATTGTCTCGCGAAGATTGCCAGTAATGACATAGGTCGCAGTTATCGTAATTGACATAGCACCTACTGCAATCATCATTAACAAAACATTACTCAATACAGGAGTGATCCCCTTCCTATCCCACAGGATCTTTCCCACATCTCTCACCTACACTATGAGTTTGAGAACTAAATATCCAGACAATAAGAAAATGACACTGTGCTTCAAGCCGGCACTAACAGTTCCTTCACCCATTTTTCCAGCTATAAGACCGCCAAAAAAAGCTTGCATCACGCTCATGTGGAAGAATATCCTTCTCGCTTCTTCAGGCGCTAAAAGGGAAAAACCACTAATGGAAAGGTCGCTCATCTGAACAAAGAAGGTTTTAAAGAGCATAAAAATGGTAAACAGGAAAACAAAAAACGCAACATAAACTATGGCAACATAAGGCCTCGTTTGAGTCTTACGCTCCTTCTCAAACATTAAAGTCCTCTGTATAAACCTACCAATCGGATCAAAGACTCGCTCAATTCGCCCCCCAGATCGACTCGCTTCAATAACAAGAGGAACCACTCGCCGTATCAGGGGCGTGTCCACACGGTCGCCAAGAGCCTGAAACGCCTTTTCAAACGGTATCCCCCATGACATCTGAGCCATTGTCTTCTTCAATTCGTCCGTCAAGGGCCCGAGGTGTTGTTTAGAGGCTTCTTCCAACGCTTGTGGTAGAGTCATGCCAGTCTGCTGAGCCTGAACAATAGTCCTAAAAAGGTCGGGCAGATGCTCGTCTACCGACTTTCTCCACCGATAATCCACATAATCAAGTACCGCCGAAGGAAAAACAACGATCACCACAGCTAACAGCAAATATTCGTCAAAAAGAGGCTTATCCAAAAGCGTGAGGCATGCCGTTATGACTATGATGACGCCTAACACACTTGAAACGACCCAGGCCATTTTCTTCTCTTCCTTTCTAACCTTGGGCATACTTACCACCTCGGTGAGATAACGTCGAGGAGCACAAGGAACACGATTGATCCGATCGGTATGCCGATATAGGTTAGAAGATACAGCAACAGGAGGGGGTTAAGCAGTCCTGTTCCTCCGCCACCTAACATTGCCATTACCGCAAGCATCACTACAAGAATTAGTGGACCCGCAACCAACAGGGTAACGTAGAACTCTGCCAAAACCCCAAGCGTATCCGAAAATCGACGCAAGGCTATCCGCTTCAACTTCATGTACAGTTGTAGCCGATCTGTAAGATATTTTACTAGACTTCCCCCAGAATGAACCGTGGCAACAAAGCCCTCCAACAAATCTTTGAACCTTGCAGAAGGTGCCCGATAAGAAGCAGACTTCAAGGCTGAAAGAATGTCAAAGCCAAACAACTCCACATCCCGTATTACTGTTCTAGCTTCACCAGAAACCGCCAACGAGGTGTCGACATTGGCTAGAGAATGAAACATGTAGTCCGGCGGCACCCCAGCACCAGCAAGTATTGCCATGTAACCAGCAGTAAAGGGAAGACCATCCTCTAAGGCTCTTTTCAAATTATCCGCACGATAAATCGGGTAGACATAAAACCCAATAATGGTTAAGGCTCCAGCGAATAGGCTGAACCCTATCCCAAAAAGAAGTGAGGGAAGAAGAGCAAAATTAAAGATGAAAGTTAAAAGAAAAGGCACAAGAACGAGAACAGAAACGGAAAGCAGTAAAGTCGTCAAAATAGTTAGGCTAACATACGCCCTAAAGCTAATCTTCATCCCAGATTTTCGCAGGCTCACATCCACATCTCTGAACAAGGGCAAGAATTGGACGGTTCTCTCCCCAAGAACTTGATACGCCAACACTCGAGGCTTTGACACGCCCCCAAAATGAGCGCCTTCGGTTAAGCGATGAAATCGACTTAGGAAAGGAAGGGCAAAAGGATAAAGTGAATTCTTAACATGCTCATATGCCCTTCTAATATTCTTCCAAGTTTCGCTTGGCCTCATGAAACTCCCAACCTCGCCCTTCGATAGACACGAACTGGATCGGCGTAATATTCTCGAATGACCGTGGCGACGTCCGTGTACCTCCGAATCTTGTTCCTCACCATCCACTCCAAAACTGTTCTCCTTCGAAGAAGCTCTTCTTGAACGTCACTCTTCTGAACCCCCATCTTTTTCATGTTCCTCTCTAAAATGTAACTGCGCCCAGAATATGGGAAAACATCTTGGGCGGCGTCCCAGTGATACACGTCATTAGTTAAGATGTCCTTCGTTTTTGTATCAAAGCCCACCACTTCTGTCACGGTGAAGGCTCTTCTGGCGGGTTTTCCTCCAATCTCGGTTCGTAACTGAACCATCACAATGTCCATCATAGAAAGTAAAGATCGCGGAATATTCATGGGTTCAGACTCTAAACGATGAATCACAGAATCTACGGACTCAGCGTGAACCGTGCTCATGCCCAAATGCCCTGTAGCCATCGCCTGAAACAGCGTGTATGCCTCTTCGCCACGAACCTCACCAACGATAATGTAGTCTGGTCTTTGCCTCACAGCCGCCTTCAAAAGATCAAAAAGCGTGATGGCTCCCGCCTTCTCTTCAGACCCAAACTTTGTTCGCACAACCGAGGGAATCCAGTTCTCGTGAGGCAAATTAAGCTCCGCAGTGTCTTCAACGCTCACGACTTTCAGTTCTGGCTTTATGAACATAGATAAACAGTTAAGCGTAGTCGTCTTCCCAGCAGCAACTCCTCCAGCCACGAGGACAGAAGCCCTATTCTCGATTGCATACCAGAAATATGCGGCCATGTCTGAAGAAAGAGTGTTAAAAGAGATTAAGTCCGAAATCGTGAGCGGATCAACACGGAAACGACGAACAGTGAATGTCGAGCCTCTTCGAGTGATCTCGCTTCCATACGTTAACTGAACACGGCTCCCGTCTGGAAGGGAAGCGTCCAACATCGGAGCCGCAATGGATATGTTTTTTCCAGCAAGGTAGGCTAAGCGAATTATGAAGGAGTTTAGTTCTTCAACATCCTTATAGACGATGTTAGTGGGCAGAGACTCGAATTCTCGATGCCAAACATATATGGGAATGTTAACCCCGTCCGCAGATATGTCCTCGATCAGATGGTCCTTCATAAGAGGGTCAATTTTTCCGAAGCCAATGAAGTCACGTATGATATAATAATTGATTTTGTCGATTGCTTCGTCTGCAATTTTTAGGCGATAGTCTTTGATGATTTCCCTAACCTTGTTTTTCAGATAATCCTCAGCCTTTTCTCGGTTTTCAAGCTCTTTAAGGCTGACATCCACCTCTTCAATTAAAAGCACTTTAATTTCTTTAAGCCGCGCCTCCTCCTCTTTCAGGAGAGTAGGCTCGATCACCTCGTACAAAACCTTGTGCGTAACAGGCTCCCTTACAACAGCTGCATAAACATACGGCTCATAGATGGGATAAACTTCTCGAAACACAGAAGGCTTTTTCTGCTGCTCCGTTATCGGCCTACTCTCCATCAGCATTCACTCTCCTACCACTTCGCCTTACCCAACGCCCGAATTCCAACGAAACTCATTTCTCGCTTTTCATAAAGCAAGAATATACTGTGTAGTGAGACTTAATAAATTCTATGGATGTTGAATCAGTTTGGGGGTTGGGTCATGTTTTTAAGCTTTGGTTGTGGTATTGGGTAGTGTGGGGTTGGTTTGGTTGGAGGAGTGGTTTGCGCGTAGGCGTAGGTCTAGGGTTTTGGACATGGCTTATCGGGAGATCACGTTGGCTATCGACACCGTGACTGAGTTGGAGAAGGCTATTGCTGCGGCGTCCGTGGGGAAGAGGGACGAAGCGGTTGCGTGCGTTCATAGGCTTTTTCCGAGGGAGGAGGAAATCGACGATCTTCGTAGGGCGGTTTTCGAGGAGTTGACGAAGGGAAGCCTGCCGTTTAAAGACCGTGAGGACATCATGCATTTGGTTAAGAGGTTGGATGTGATGGCGGATTACGTTAAGGACTCGTCTAGATGCGTTTTGGTTCTAACTGAGGCAAAGATTCCGTCTGAACTTTGGGGGATGTATGTGGAGATGGCTAAGGACTTGGTAGAATGCGCCGCTACTCTACGGAGGAGTCTTGAAAAATTGGGGCCCGATCCGCAGGAGGCTAGGGCTCTTTCGCGTGGGGTGGATGATGTGGAGAAGAAAGTTGATGAGAAGTATTTGAAGATTAAGGGGTTGTTGCTTAAGTATGGTAAGGATGTTGAGCCTCAGGCTGCGTTGCTTATTCTTAAGGACTTGTTGGAGTTTATGGAGGACGTTGCAGACTGTTGTGATGATACCGCTGACTATGTTAGGATATTGACGGTCACTCGAGAAAAGGAGTAAGGGACTGAGAGACACGCGCACACGCTCCTAGACCATCCCATATATGATCCAATTAGGATCCAACTAGGCTCCAAATATACGCTTTTGAAGAGATGCGTCGATTACGGAACTTTTCACACAGTTTCCCTCATCCGACGTATGGTCTCAACGCTGTCAAAGCCTATTTCCTTTCCAGGAACCCTGTTCGCTCTTATCCATTTCATTGCCTCTCAGACCTTCTCCTCCTCAATTCTTCTCTAATGGCTTCCTTAACGAAGGCGGACACCTTGAAACCTAACTCTTCTATATCCCTTTTAATCTCTTCAGGAACTCGAACAGCGATAACAACCTTCTTTCCCACGTTTCCACCAATTATTACAGTTTTGTTTACAAAAATATAAACATCCCCATGGTGAAAAAACATAAACAACGTCACGGTCTTTAATTTCCCATTTCGACAATAGGCTGGAGATATCTCCCGTGCAACCCTTCTTTTTCTATTTTCTGGCCATGATTGCGGTTTTAGGATTCATATTACGCTCGTCTAAAAAGATTTAGCAATAAACCAAGATATGATGAATCCTAGTGCACGCTTAGGATTGTTGTAGATAACGTGTGAGATAGCCGTTTCTATGTGTTCATAAGTCTCTGTTAGTTCATTAACCGCATGCCCTTGGAAATTCTTAAATTAACAATGCACCTTAGGTTGTAATATGCCCAAGATATTGTTTGGCTCTAACCTGTATAAATTCGCAAAGTTTGAAAGTGAAGACGAACTTGAGAGATCGGTCGTCAAGTTTAGTGGCGCCATTTTCGGAGAGAAAACGGTCTATTTTGACATAAAAAGAAGGGTGAGGGCAAGGAAAGGTGACTTAGGCGCTGTTCCTGATGGCTACCTCATCAGTCTTATTGGTGGATCTCCCAAGTTGTTTATTGTTGAAAACGAGATATCCGCGCATGACGAGTTGAAGATTGGGCAACAATTGATGAAATACCAAGCCACTTTTAAGGAAGGACAGTATAAGACCAAGACGGTCCTTCAGGAAGAGATCAAGAGTAGTGAGTCAGTTCGCAAAGCACTTGAACGACTTTTGAAAGAAACTTCTTTTCCGAACGTTTCTGAACTTCTTGATGATGTGATTTTTAGACAGCAGCCAGGATACGTTGTAGTAATAGATGAAGCGTCAGAAAGATTGCGAGAAGTTCTCAAGGTTTTAGAGTTGCCTCCAGAAGTAATTGAAATAAGAAAATATGTTGAGGGAAATCAGGTGATTTATCACTTTTCTGACTTTGAGTTTGCTGAAGTCAAAAAGTCTACCTCGAAAGGAGTTCGATCTTTTGCTGAAGTTGACACAATCGTTTGTCCTGCAAGACCAGAAGGATTTAAGCAAGTTTTTCTTGCACAGAATCGTTGGTATGCAGTCAGAATATCTGCGGCGATGATTCCCCAGATTAAGTATATTGCGATTTATGAGACGAGACCCTATTCAGGAATAAGGTGGATTGGCTACGTTCAGGAAATCAAGCCATATGAGGACACCGATAAATTTGAGATAACATTAAGTAAAAGAGAGAGACTTGAGAAACCCTTGAAACTGACGGCGGACGAAAAGAAGAAAGGAGTTGCACCAATGGGACCAAGATATACAAAAATGGACCTTATAAAAAAAGCTAAGAACCTTGGAGATATATTCTGATCGCGTGCCATCAAGCAGCGAATTCCCATTTGAATCAGCATCACACACCCTTCTAACCTTGTATCTGCCAAGCTCACGTATTAGTCCTTATACTTGTACCTGCCCTTATCTTTCTGTAAAGAACGCTTTGGCGTAAAGTTTTTAACACAATTTGCTAGATTGTGTCATGGTGAAAGCGTCTTGCCCTCTGAGATTAAGCATCTGACAGGCAGAGTGAATCGAAGACAAATCGAGGTGCTGGACAAGATTTCAAAAGAAGAGCAGATAGACCGTTCTGCCGCTCTTAGAAAAATCTTAGACATTGGGCTTCAAGAATACATGAAAAGAAAAGCCGTAGAGAATTACAGAAGAGGAAAAATATCCATAGGCAAAGCCTCCGAAGAAGCGGGCCTATCCATTGCAGAATTTTATAAGATACTAAGCGACGAAGGCGTTCCCATCAAAATAGACACCGCAGCCATAAAAGAAGCGTTGAAGGAAGACCTCGGAGACTAATAATTGAAAGGAGTAGCAGACGCCTCCAGCCTAATCCACTCAGCAAGGGTTCCCAAATTTTGGGCTTTACTCAAAGAAACATTCCAAGAAGTCTACATTCCACAAGCAGTCTACAATGAGATTTTGAAGGGAAGAGAAATTCAGAGCCCAGACATCCCGCTGGTTGAGAGAGCCATCTCTGACGGATGGATTAAAGTAGTAAAAGTAAAGGCTCTTCCCAAATTGCCCAACAACCTTGGACAAGGAGAGAAAGAAGCTATAGCCCTAATGGAGCAATTAAAGACAGATTGGCTCCTGATAGACGACCGCGTAGCCTCGACCACAGCAAGACTTAGGGGTCTCTCAGTAAGATCCATAGCCTATTTGCTTATCTATTGGAAACGGAAAGGCAAAATCAACCAAACCCAAGCCACCAAACTCCTAGACGACCTAATCAAATCAGGCTACTACCTAAGCTCAAGAGACTACGTAAACATCAAAGAAATCCTAACGTAACTTCTTCAATGCTTTATCGACCTCTTCTAGTCCAAGTCGTTGCAGCTCTTCTGATTTAGGTATTCCGTTTTCATCCCATCCAGCGGCTTCGTAATATTCTTTCTTCGAGTCCTCAAACTTAGCTCTGTCAACCCGTCTTCCTTTATATGGTCCTGACGGCAACGGCTCATAAAACCTCGGCGGGTTGTCGTCATGTATTTTCGGGTCCCATTTGAGGTCTGGTCCGCCTAGAAGCAGTAACGCCCTCTGTATTTGGAGGATTCTGCGACCCGTGGTTTCATTCCATTCTTCTGGTCCCAATTCCCAGCCTGTAACCGCCTTAAAGAATTCCCATTTCATGCGACTCGGCAACTCAAACGTGTTAAACCAGCAATAAACGCCAGAGTCAGGCAGCATCACGGAAAGTTCGCCGTCGGTGATGGGCAAATAGGCTATAGAAGTGTGGTCACCAGCCTGTACGGAACAGGCGTAGGAAACGTCTATCGTAAAGTCTTTCCTGCTTCGAACTCCATGGGCGCCGATGGCTACGCCCTTCTCCTGAACCGCATACCGCCCCACGTCCCTGCCCTTCATCTTCCCTATCTTGAGAGCAGCCCTATACGTCCCCTCAGCCAAGATGTTTCCGATTCCTTCTCTCCAAGCAATTTTCTTGGCTAGTTCGGCGAAAGCCTTAGCGTCTCCCCATTTCAGCTCAA
>Ga0209725_1000204_pt1 | contig 36559 bp, 35 predicted proteins | sample I18A1metaG_FD_184145 | JGI IMG/M metagenome (GOLD analysis project Ga0209725, IMG submission 184145) | Lake sediment bacterial and archeal communities from Gulf of Boni, Indonesia to study Microbial Dark Matter (Phase II) - ​I18A1 metaG... | ecosystem: Environmental > Aquatic > Freshwater > Lake...
GGGATTGTGCCGCGTTTCTTATGGTAGCGGAGATCTCCCCCCATTCCTAGGTTCAACAGCAAGTTGTCTGATGGGCTCAGTTTCGTGAACAGCCATTTTCCATGTCCCACTGTTTCCTTCATTGTCTTGTTGACTATCCTCCGACGAAACCTTTTTGGTGTCATGTTGAGGCATTTGGGCTGGTTCAACTCAGCGTCTTTGATTCGCTTTCCTTGAAGTTGCCTAGTCATTTGTCGGGCCAGGTTTACAATCTCTGGAAGTTCTGGCATTGACGGTCCCTCTCTGCAGCTCCATGAATCCAGCTATGAAGTTTGCGCTATCTTGTAGGATTGGAAGAATGGCATGAGCATGGTCTCTACGGCCGAGAGAAGTAGATCAACGTATGCTTCAGCGTCATAGCCGCAATGGTCTTCGCATAACTCTAAGGCCAAGACCCGTCGATCTGGAAGTCTACTTCGGTTATTTGTGATGACATAGCTGACGGATTCGCCTGCATTTGGCTTAAAGCCTTCCTTCGCCAGTTGGCGAGCTGCGACTGCTTGTAGTACTCTGTGCTTATACTCGTCTGGGTTTTGGGAGAGGTGTTTTCGAATAGCTAACTCTTCGAGGGAGATGCCTCCAGACCTCAAGAGGTGGATATATTTCTCGACGACCTTGTAGGCGGACGGCAACCTTGCATGGAATTCTTCAGCGTTCTTGGCTTCAGCTAGGACGCGGAGCATTTCCCGTATGCACCGGTCGATAATCGGCGGTGTATCGTGCCTCCTCGTGGCGATGCCGCGGTCCTTGATCTTTCCGTTTCTGAAGACTCCGTAGTATCGGTTGAGAACCGGTATGTTCCGATGCGTCTTAGAGGGTAGGAAGACTATCCAGCGGTAGATCCCCTCGAATGATACGGGGAGCCCTGTCGCTGCTTCGATTTCAGCTCGAAGCCTCAAATAGTCTTTTTCTGTTGCGCCTTCCTTCTTCAGCCATAATGAGTCCACGATACCATGTATCAGCCTGAACCCCTGAGATTCCGCTAGATGGACTGTTTCTTTCAGTATCTGTCTGGCGAAGGCGCATGTGGCTATGTGTGCATCGATCCTGCCGAAGCGGGCGTTGCGGAAGCCTAAGTATCCGAATGCGCAGACCAGTATCCACTTCAATGCGGTTTGGCGCATCTCATAGATGGCACGAGGTCTAGGGGTGGTTGTATGCTGTCTCAGGTCCTTGTAACGTTGCCTCTTCTCTAGGAGGAGTTTGAGGCTTCGTGGAACGATTCCAATCCGTTTCTCGCAGATGTTGTAGCCCAGTTCAGGGACACGTTCCTTCGAGTCTGGGCAGCATTTGCAGCGGACTGTTTCACCGCTCAGATTTCTCCTGAACATGATCATGGGATACAGAGATGTGAAGTCTAGCTCGCCGATTGACTCATGTAGGCCAATCACAGGCTCATAGTAGAATCCTCCCCGATCAGCTAAAAGTAACTCGTTGGCCGTCTTCAATTCTTCAGTGTTTGTTTTCTGCCACGGGATTAGAACGCCTTGCTGACTGGCCTCGTAGAACTGCGCAGAGGTCATACTCGTTCCGATTGTTGTATTGGTCGCGCGCTGCGCTGGTATTCTGCATAGTCGTGCAACTTCGATTATACCCGGTAGCCCACAATCTCTGTAAAGAATTGAATTTTCTCGATCAATGTGGAGTCTTCCCAGAAGTCTAGTAGGGATAGGGCGGTAGCAGACCCTTCCATAGCTCATGTAGGTTTGACCTCTTTCATACGAGACTCGAAGAGGGGCCGACTCACGTCCCAGAATGAGCTGATCTGAGATGCCGTTCACTGCCGCTCTATGTGCAAGGTATGGGAAGAGGAAGTTGTCGCCGCTATTTGTGTAGATGACATCTGGGTCAAGCGTTTCCAGTTTTCTGACAAGCCAGAGAAGTTTCTCTCGCTCATCGCATCCGTTGGAACGGTAGGTTTCATTGCCTGAGGTCATCATGATGATCTCAATGGGATCATTCTGGGAGGGCAATCTCCCTCTTTTTTGAATAGTAGCTGACAACGCGATTTCTCGAAGTGGCGGAGTTTCATAGTCAACCAGTTCGAGGCTGTCTCGAAGTTCCCAATGGATGCGATTCTCGTCGGAAGCGGCTTTCACATAGGCGAAAGGGTAGATGCCTTTTTCATAGAGGTAGAGCTGACTTGTCTTAACATCAACATTGTACAGTTCATAACGCCGATAACGGCCGTGAACCAATATCTTCTCGGCGAGCCGTTCGGCTTCAAGCAAATTCCTGACTGGGATTTTGAGAACCGTTGAAGATTCATCGTCTTCAGGCCTAACAAATCTCTCTTCGAAGCTCACACCCTCAATATGCATCTGACTGGCTAAGTCAATGAGGTTACGGTATTCTCCGGCGACATAGAAGGAGTGCCGCCAGTCATCAACTAGTCGGACTGCTTGGTCATCACATGTCTTCAACCAGACAACCATTCGATTGTCTTTTGGGTATAGGTCAAGTATCCAACCTTCAATGCGATTCGGATTTTTCGAGAAGATGGTAAATCCGTTCAACCTTATCGCGCAACTCCCTTAAGCCTTTATGATGTGTGAATAGAATCGAGAGAAACATTCCCTCTGTCTTGACTGGAAAAGTTGCTGCTCCAGCAGCGGATGCTTGTCGACGACACTCATTAATCAGATCATCGAATATTTCACGCTCATCGATGCGGAGAGCATCTTGGAACCTTTTCCAACGCTTCAGTTCCTCCTCCAATACCATGCGCCATGAGGGAATGGTTCTACCCATTCATGTAGCCTCCAAGAATCTTTCTAGGACTCTTGGGGTTGGCTGCCTGATCAGAAGGCTCTCTTCTGAATGCGTGGGGTGTTTTTCAAGAACGAGCTTTGTGGAGCAGCGTCGTTTCTCGAATCTTAAGACGATGTCTGCCCTTTGCTTGGCCGCGCGTAGAAATGGATCTGAATCCGATACTTCTTCGTTGAGGCTTGTTGCTAAGGCAGTTGCTCTCTCGACCTTGGCTGTTGTGACTAACGAGTTGAACGTTATTTTGAACAGATCGAGACTTTGGTTGTGGCGTGCGTCAGGATCGCAGTAGAGTTTAGGCATATCGGAAACGATGATGAGTCTGGCTTTTCGTTCATGGACAGTTCTCGGCAGGACCTGAGTGATTAGCGAGGTTAGTTGGTGGTAGGTGAATGCACGAGAAACAAGTATTCTATCCAAAGCTCTGTCTCGATCTAGTAGGAACTGCTCTGCGTAATGTGATATGAGATAAGGGTCGAATGTGTTTCCTGCGTCGACAAAGATAGCACCCGAATCAAACCCTCCACGGCGAGGAGAAAGTTGCGATCTGACGCATAGAAGTTCAGAAAACTCTGAACATTGTGATGAACCGTAGAGGAAAATTACGGACCCGAGGCGCAGGCCGCCGATGAGTCTGTCAAGATTTTCATCATGGAAGTATAGACATGGTTCAGGTTGGAGTTCACTTGCCTTACGAAAATTCAATGGAAGTGCAGGCTCAAAGTGAGAGGTCTTAACTTGGTCTGAAAGTTTTACCCTACATATGGCGTAGATTGAGCCCAAAGTGAATCGGAGCTTGATAGAACGGGAAAGCTGCTGAGTGATTAACGAAGATAAATTGCATGCTTCGAAGAAGCGATGAATCAAAGAGCCAACCACCTGCAAAGTCCATCATTGCTTCTACAGAGTTGACTCAAACTATCCGCCATATAGCCAAGAGAGATACCAGAAACTGTCAGGAGAGACCTCACTGAAAGTACTCGCAGCACCTTCAAACACACCGATACCAATCGAAGTCCTATTGCTTCGAGCAAGTAGACCTCCATACAACAACAAATCTGATGGTGGTCCAGCAGCATTTGTTACTCAAGAACTCCAACAGGGAAGATTCTCGAATCCAAGAAATTCAACTAGGTAGATCCGAACCCCGCCATGCTCACCGCCGCTTAGGCGAATTCTGTGAGACTAGAAAACCCCGATCGCGATCCAAGCGTAGGCCATCGAGACACACTAAGCCTGCGAAGCGCTAGTTCGCCGGAGGCAATCACACCAGCCAGTCTCAATATGCCTCATAGTCTGCAGAATATCCACTAGGCCGCCGCTTGACGGTAGTAGACGGAAACATTTCCTGAGTCCACAAAATACGCCTTCAACACGGTTGCATGATGGCGAGGCCCGGCGGCCGCACCATCACGCTACGCTTGGATAGGCGAATCTGTTGGTTTCAGGGATCTCTATGAGGCCGAAGTGTAGGTCTGTCCAATAGGCTGTCGGTGTCTTCTTGCCGAGGAAGGCTCCGATTAGTCAAATAGAATAGGCACGGTGCAGCCGAGAGTGTTGAACGTCATGGGACATTACGCTTTTCAGTGAACCTCATGTGTTATTGTTCTGCCTCAGTCTACCATTTGGTCTGCTGCATCACGTGCTCGTATCTTTGCTATTTCTTTCCTAATACAAGCCATGGTAACATGGATAGGCCGGAGTAGCCACACAACAGGTGTTCCGAATACGGCGTAAGCAATCAAGAAGCCATCCATCGATATCTTAAGAAGGTTGAGATTAGGTGCAGACGAGATCACGGCCGGCGATGACTTAATAGGAGTGCCGAGATAGCCGAGGATGGCCCCGGCTGTACTCACTATGGTTACAAGACATAAGTTGTTGAATATACAAGTCCATTCATTATGTTCCAGTTCAAGGGCCTTCGGATTCTGTGTCGCATCTTCGCCTTGAGCTCCTTTCCGCCAAAACCCCCCGAAGTAAGTATTCAGAGCCACTTCCATTACCATTGAGATAAAGATCACTACGTACACAAAGCCAATAGGAGTAGGAGTTGATGGCATCAGTATCAGCCCCAGAGCTCCGAGAGAGCCTACGTGGACGAAAGAAAGCAGATCATTCCCCGTTAGTCTGTTCGCGTCTCTTGAGAGTGATGGCTGCATCCCGCGAACCCTTCTTTGGATAAGGTATGTGATTGCCCCGGACAGAGTTGCACATACTAGAATAGCAGTCAATATGAACCAATTGTCAATGAGCTCCTTAAGGGTGCAGAAGAATTCAATCCTTGCACTAATCGCCACCAACAAGAACCCAAGGGCAACATAGAATCCGAAGATGACTTCTGTGGCGTTCGTCCTAAGCCAATCTCGAACCAAGGAACACTTCTCACCCCACACGTAATAATAACCGTTGGGTTTTTCCTATAAACTCATGCTGGATCGCAACTGGTTTGCTTCCAAGTCTGAGGCGCTTTCGCTAGATGTACATGAATGAATGGAGGTCATCGACTATTGATTGAGAACTAGTTCTTTCTTGATGAGTTCCTTGATCGCGAGCTTCTGGAAACTTGGTATTAATGGCATGGCCAGATCTATTCTGGTTGAGAGATTCGACGGTGCTACCCGTTTCTATGCCAGCGCTCTAATGTTCCGTTGACGCCTTCAGCGAGTCCACAAGACACTCATATCCGATAAGGAATTCACGTCCTTTGTTCGTGATTCTGTAGGATACGACATGATCCGCAGAAACCGTCATCTCGACTAGACCCGCGGTGAGCAGGAGGTCAAGATACCTCTTGATTCGTTCAAAGTTTAGATTTGCCTTGTAGACGAGGGACATTTTCCTAGTTGGCTTTGAAAGGTTGAGTGCCTTGAGGATGTCCGCAAGAATCGTGATGGAATCTCGCTTTACATCGGAGATGAGGGACAAGAATGCCTGAACTCGTGGCCCGAATGTGCCGTTCATGTACTTAGCGCTATATCAAGAAACTAGGGGTATTCCTCTCGAACGAGTTTATTAGAAGTTTCCAAAACTTTCTTGATTACTATCAAGCGATTTATCGTTTTGCACTGCAGAAACTCATTCCCAAGCAAATTAGGTCCACATTTCCACTAGTACTTCAGGTTCTTCCGTTCGGTTCGTACCTGCAGTTGGGTAGCCATATTAAGAGTGCAGGTCAAGTCGAAGCTGAGGGCGCTTAGACTGCTGCTCGATGACATACTCGTATTCTTCAGTGACGGCAGCTGGCATACGCCGGAGGAGATCGTTAGCAGATTCAATCTGGACAGGGTCACCGTTCAGGAAATCGTCAGATTCTTTGTTAAGTACGGCTTGTTGAGACTTGACGAGGATGGGCGAAGAGCTATGATAACCCCTCTCGCTCAGAGAATTCTGCGAGCAGAGGGATGAGTTTGAGCGAGAGCCTGTACCTCACGTAAGTACTTCAGGTTCGCAATGATAAAAGCCATGGCCTCAGACTCAATTGTAAGTGTTGTGACGAATACATTGGATCAGTTTGAACAGCCGTCAGCATGGTTCCCGCGAATAGCAAGGGTCAGAAGCCTTGTGCTTGGGGTGTGATGACCCAATGTCTGTAACACCTCAAGTGACCTATCCTGGCGTCTATATCCAAGAAGTCCCAAGCGGCGTGCGGACCATAACAGGCGTGGCGACCTCCATCACGGCCTTTATCGGACGTGCCAAGCGCGGACCCGTAGACGATCCTGTGACAATTAACAGTTATGCTGACTTTGAGCGCATCTTCGGTGGTTTGTGGATTGAGAGCCCTATGAGCTACGCCGTTCGCGACTTCTACCTGAACGGTGGTGGCCAAGCAATCATTGTAAGGCTCTTTCATGAGGAATCATCCACAAAGCGTAAGGCAGGCTTGAAAGCGGGTACACTTGAACTTGAAGCCGCATACCCTGGAGCTTGGGGAAATAAGTTGCGTGCCCGAGTCGATCATGAGACGAAGGATCCGGCTGACACGAAGCTATTCAACCTCGCAGTTAGAGACGGCGAGACAGGCCTCATAGAGGAGTTTCGGAACGTGTCGGTCAAAGATGATCATGCACGACGCGTCGACAAAGTCTTGTTGAACGAATCGATCTTAGTGCGTGTGAAAGAAGCAATGGCCCTTCCGTCGGACCGGCCGGATGCGCATGATGCAGGAGATGGCAAAGACATCTGGGTTGACAACACCCCAGCAACGAGCAGCAAAGTTGACCAAGAAGCTTCTGACGGACTCGCCCTTAACCAGAATGATTTCATTGGCACGGGCAAGCAAGCAGCCAAGCAAGGGCTATATGCATTAGAGAAGGCCGACCTCTTCAACATCCTCTGCATTCCTCCGTACGCGATAGGCAGCGACATCGTTGAGAACACAAGCGAGGCGCAAGGAATCATCGGGGCAGCAGCCAAATATTGCGAGGACCGCCGAGCAATGTTCCTAGTCGATCCGAAAAGTGCGTGGACCAAGAACACTGCTAAGTCAGGAGTCGCTGGCATAGGCACAAAGAGCAAGAACGCGGCGTTGTTCTTCCCGAGCCTCAAGCAACCAAACCCGCTGCGAGAGAATCAGAAGGAGACCTTCGCCCCATGCGGGGCCATTGCAGGGATTTTCGCAAGAACTGACGCGCAACGTGGCGTCTGGAAGGCTCCAGCAGGCCTCGATGCGACGCTGGTGGGACAACCTGAGCTTAGTGTGCCCTTGACTGACGCCGAGAACGGCGAACTCAACCCGCTAGGCATCAATTGCCTTCGCGTAATGCCAGCGGTTGGCCCAGTGGTTTGGGGTTCGCGTACGCTCCATGGTGATGACAGGTTGGCATCGGAGTGGAAGTACATCCCAGTCCGGCGGATGGCATTGTTCATCGAAGAAAGCCTCTATCGAGGCACGAAGTGGGTTGTCTTCGAACCCAACGACGAGCCGCTTTGGGCGCAGATAAGGCTGAACGTTGGAGCTTTCATGCACACGCTATTCCGACAGGGAGCCTTCCAAGGCAAGACACCACAGGAAGCCTATTTCGTCAAGTGCGATAAGGAGACCACAACCCAAGATGACATCAACAGAGGCATAGTGAACATCCTAGTAGGCTTCGCTCCATTGAGACCGGCGGAGTTCGTGGTCATCAAGATTAGCCAGATCGCAGGACAGATTCAGACTTAAGGAGGTAGAGAACACCAATGGTTCAATTTAGTGTGAACCCGATGCGGTTCGATCCCTACAAGAACTTCAAGTTCAGACTGAAGTGGGACGGGCGTTACGTGGCGGGAGTCAGCAAGTGTAGTGCTCTCAAGCGAACAACCGAGGTTGTTGAGCATCGTGAAGGGGGAGATCCGAGTACGTCCCGTAAATCTCCTGGACGAAATAAGTTTGAGCCGATCACCCTCGAACGAGGCGTCACCCATGACCCTGAGTTTGAGAATTGGGCGAACAAGGTCTGGAGGTTGGGAGCAGGCCTCGGTGCAGAGGTTTCCCTGGACGGCTTCCGCAAGGACTGCATTCTTGACGTCTTCAATGAAGCAGGACAGAAAGTGATTTCCTACAAGATTTATCGCTGCTGGGTTTCCGAGTTCCAAGCGCTACCGGATTTGGATGCGAACGCGAATGCCATAGCCATTCAGCATATCAAACTTGAGAATGAGGGTTGGGAACGAGACACCAGCGTCACCGAACCACAGGAACCCAGACTCTAAGCGATTCTAATGACTATTGCTGCAACGGTCACACTGCCGGTGGGACTCTGGATCAACGGAGAGTGCCACCGAAAGGCAGAGCTACAACCGCTTACTGGCACCGACGAAGCGTTCCATGCGGAACAAGGACGGACGCTCATGCCGGCCCAACGCACCACTGCACAACTCACCAGTTCACTTGCGCGCTTGGGTTCAATAGACAAGATCACCCAACAAGTTGTGAGATCGCTTGCAATAGGGGACCGAGAAGCCCTGCTACTGCACCTCCGTCGTCTAACCTTAGGCGACCGTCTACAATGCCTGGTAGAGTGCCCCTCCTGTCAGGAAAGGATGGATATTGAGCTGAAGGTCAGCGATCTCTTGCTGCCTCCGTACTCCCATTCTAAGGAATCGTATGAGAGAACTATCGTAGGAGATGATGTTGCCTATCGCGTCATCTTTCGCTTGCCTACTGGCGCTGATCAGGAGGAAGCAGCTTCTTTGGCCGCAACCGATCCAGACACAGGAGCTGCTTTTATACTCCATCGATGCGTGAAAAGCGTAACTAGAGAAAGCGACAACCCCATCGAGAACTTGCCGGCGACAGTGGCAACCCAATTACCTCCTATCATGGCCGAGTTGGATCCGCAAGCCGAGATAACGCTGAATCTTTCGTGCCCCGTCTGCGGTTTCAAATTACCGATAGTCTTTGATACGGCCAACTATCTGTTCCAAGAGCTGGTCGAACAGTCCAGACATCTCTATCGAGAGGTTCACCTGCTGGCTTTCAACTATCACTGGAGCGAAGCGGAGATCATGCGGATGACATCCAAGAAACGACGCCTGTACCTAGAACTTCTGGACGAAGCACTCAAGGATGCTGCGAGTCTGTGAGCGACTTCATCAAGAACCTGGTCCTGCGCGGGGCTGGACTCGCACCTGCTACGGTTCCACGGCCGCAAGGCACAGTGCCCTTTGAAGCGACAGTCAATGAAGCTCCAGATGAAGCAATTGAGAAATTGGACATGGCGTCTGGGGGTAAGAAGACGCCGCATTCGCTTATGACAATGCCAATCGCCCCAAACAGCGATACTCGGGAGAACGTGACACCAGAGCCACAAAACTCAAAAATCAGGCTCGTCCAGCGATTTTCTCCGAGTATGACAGAACCGTTAACCGAGAAGTCTAGACCGCCTGAAGCCCCATTGGTTCAAGTCACGATGGAAGGCAAAAGGAACGACGCAGTTCGTGTGAGGGCGTCCAGTCGACAACCTCCTGTGGCCCTGGAGCCTGCCAATGCGGCTGTTGAGGCTAAGAGTCCAGCTGTCACGAAATCAAAGTTCCTCCCTTCATTCGGACAAAGTGAATCTCAGAGAACGTTTGAACCGGAAGCATCGAAGAAAGGCAAACAAGTAGAACAACAGTCACCAGAAGAAAGTCAAACGCCAGCCACTAGAAACCTAGAGGTAGTTCCGCAGTCCCGCCCTTCGTCTGCCTTAGAAATCCCTCTTCGTGAGACTGTTGCGGAGGCCAAGCGTCCAACCGTCACGGAATCAAAGCTTCTCACTCCATTTGGACGAAGTGAATTTCCCAAAGTAGTCGAACCCAATGTATCGAAAGTCAGACAACTGAAACGACAACCACTAGAAGAGGCTCGAACAGCAACCACCGGAACCCTGAAGATAGTTCCGCGGCCCCACCCTTCGTCTGTCTTGGAAATGCCGTTCTCTTCCAAATCGGAAGAGCGATCTGTCCATGTTCGCATCGGGACAATCGAAGTACGAGCCATAATGCCACCGAGTCAGACACCACACATTCAGCGTTCCCGAGCTACTCCAGCTTTCTCCTTGGAAGACTATCTGAAGAGACGGAACGCGAGTAGGCCATGAGCAACTTCTTGACCATCGCCGCTGTGACGGCACTCCTTCGCCATGTCTTACAGGATGCCATAGTCACAGATGTGGGTGGCGCAACGGTCACGACGAACAGGCCCAGCAGCATTACTATCGGTGCACAAAACCCCATTGTCAACATCTATCTCTGGCGCGTAACGCCCAATGTGGCTCTTCGGAACGCCGACGTTCCTACTCGAAGTTCTGACGGAGAACCGACGCGGAGTTCCATAGCGGCCTTGGACCTACACTATTTGCTGAGTTTCTACGGCAACGAGAGTTCGTTGGAGCCGCAGCGGCTATTGGGCAGCGTTGTTAGTGCGTTGCATGCACAACCATTCCTCACACATCAAATGATGCAGGTTCTTCTGAATGATCCAAACTTCAAGACCGATCCGAACTACAGTATTGTTAATGATTCCGGTCTCGCAAATGAGGTCGAGTCAGTCAAATTCACACCTGTCTCCCTTTCTTCGGAAGAACTATCCAAGATCTGGTCGGTATTCTTCCAGACTCCTCACGCGTTAACCGTTGCTTTTGAGGCCTCGGTGGTTCTAATAGAGGGTAAGTTGACTGTGCGGAGACCATTGCCAGTTCGAACGCGTGAACTCTTCGTTGTGCAACTCCGTCAGCCAGTGATTGAAGAAGTAATCTCGCAGGACGGGGAGGGGCAGCCGATTGTACACAGCAGTACATTGTTGATTTTGGGGAGGAGATTTTCCGGGGAGAACATGTTTGTGCGGATTTTTGGAGTTGAGGTTCAGCCGGACAGTATCAGTGAAACGCAGGTCAGCCTAAGACTTTCAATTCTATCCGACGACATCGTGCGTGCTGGTGTGCAGGGGGTTCAGATCGTGCAACCGATGATGAAGGATGGACAAGTGGTTGAAGACCATTGGGGGATCGAATCGAATGCAGGCGTCTTTGTGCTGCGGCCGGTGATTGCCTCAGTCATAGCCACAAAAGTGCCGGCGAGTGGCACTGAGCCTCCATCGGTTGACGTGACTGTTGTAGGTGTTAAGCCAACCATTGGAAAGGCGCAGCGGGTCGTCTTGCTTCTTGACGGGTCCTCGAAAGATCTCCCATCCTATACTTTTCTCGCGAGGCCTCGCATCGCCGACTCCAACTCAATAACTGTCAACACCGTCGGGGTAGAGGAGGGTGAGTATCTCGTGCGCATCCAAGTGGATGGCGCCGAAAGCCCGTTGACCTGCGATAGTCAAGGCAAGTACAATAGCCCGAAGGTTACAATTTCATGAAGACTTTGACAACCGATAGCTGGCACGGCGCAAACCAGCGCTACTTGTCGGAAGCATTAGCGAGAGTGCGCGAAATATTGGATGCGCAAGTTGCACGATTGCAAGGTTCGGCTGAGGCCGAGGCCGTGGAAGGAACACGACGGGAAGACTTGCAGGAATTGGCTTCTGGAATGTCTGCACCGCCTGCTCTGATGAGGCTTTGCAAGGCCTTCGGTTTGTCTCCTTTCGAGCGTGATGTCTTGCTGCTCTGTGCCGGTGTTGAGCTGGATGCGAAATTCTCCCAACTGTGCGCGGCCATACAAGGCAATCCTAATCGAACGCACCCAACTTTCAGTCTAGCGTTGGCAGTCCTGCCGGGAGCTCACTGGAGCGCGCTCACACGAGCATCGCCGCTGCGCCGTTGGAGTCTAATCGCCGTAGGTCAAGGTGACACGTTAACAACGAGCCCTCTTTCAATCGACGAACGTGTGCTGCACTACCTAACTGGGTTGTCGTATATCGATGAACGACTTCAAAGCCTCATAAGCCTAGTTCCTACTCCTTCCGAACTTCCGGAGTCACATCGCAATCTGGCACGTCGGATTGCAGACACTTGGTCCCGTAGCGGAAGAGACTTCTCGCCCATAATCCAGCTCTGTGGAGATGAAAACGCCGGAAAAAGAGACATCGTCGCCTCAGCCTGCGACATCTTGGGCCTACAACTGCACGCGATACGGGGAGCCGATATTCCTAACACGGTGACTGATCGAGAGATGCTGGCTCGACTTTGGGAACGTGAATCCGTTCTCAGCGTCGGAGCCTTGCTAGTCGACTGCGATGACACTGAAGTTGGAGATTATGGCCGCTCTGTTCTTCCCTTCCTTGACTCTATGCATACGCCTTTGATTGTTGTGAGTCGCGAACCTTTGTCAGCTGGACGACATGCAGCAATTCGCTTCGATGCGAAGAAACCGAGTACCGCTGAGCAGAGAGCGCTCTGGCGTGAGGCTCTCGGCAGGATTGGAGGTGAGCTGAACGAGGGGATCGAGCATGTTGTCGCGCAATTCGATCTAAGCGTAGAAGGGATTCGAACTGCCAGCGCCGTCCTGCTTGGACAGCTATCCACAATACAAGGGAACCAGTTGGGACACCTACTGTGGGACGCTTGCTCAGCTCAAATGCGCCCACGGCTGGAGTCGTTGGCTCAGCGAATTGAGCCCGCAGTGACTTGGAATGACTTGGTATTGCCACATCCCCAGTTGCAGATCCTGCACAACATCGCGGTGCATTGCAGACAACGAACTAGGGTCTACGAGACTTGGGGATTTGCGGCCAAAGTATCGCGAGGACTGGGAATTAGCGCACTCTTCGTAGGAGCCAGCGGCACTGGCAAGACCATGGCTGCGGAAGTGTTGGCTAATGAGCTGCGCTTAGATCTCTACCGAATCGACCTGAGCCAAGTCGTTAGCAAGTACATCGGCGAGACAGAGAAGAACCTTCGACGTGTGTTCGACGCGGTGGAAGGAGGAGGTGCAATCCTGTTATTCGACGAGGCTGATGCGTTGTTCGGGAAACGTAGTGAAGTGAAGGACAGCCACGACCGTTATGCGAACATCGAGGTTAGTTACTTGCTTCAAAGGATGGAGGCATACCGGGGACTAGCCATTTTGACAACCAATATGAAAGAGGCGCTTGATCCGGCCTTCATTCGCCGGATCCGCTTCATCGTGCATTTCCCATTTCCTGACGCCGGGCAACGCGCAGAGATCTGGCGACGGATATTCCCGTCCAATACGCCAACGGAGGATCTTGACATTGACAAGTTGGCCCATCTGAACGTTGCGGGAGGGAACGTCCGAAACATCGCCATGAATGCCGCCTTTTTGGCGGCGGACGCAGACGAACCGGTCCGGATGGCTCACCTATTGCAGGCTACTCGCGTCGAGTATGCCAAACTGGAGAAGCCACTGACCGAGCCAGAGATCGGAGGCTGGGTGTGACGGGAGACCAGCAAGTTAGGAACCGGAAGCTAGCCAGCAAGCAGCAACCATCAATCGAGATCTACATCCAAGAGCTGATTTTGCGCGGCTTCGCTGCATACAACCACTACCGCATCGGTGCCGCTGTGGAACGGGAATTGACGCAATTGTTCACCGAACAAGGTGTGCCGCTGTCGCTGATCCACAGAGGTGAGGTCGCACGGTTGGATGGTGGTGTGTTCGAGATGGTACCGAGCTCCGGAGCCGAGCAGATCGGCGTCCATGTTGCGCAGGCGGCGTATGGAGCGTTGACAAGATGAGCGTCAGGACTGCTGCAGAGATCAGAAAGCGACTCCCGCAACATGCCGGGCCAACACTAAGCTCTCGGCCACCGCAACATCATACGGTTTCACAGGACCTTGACCTACCAGCGCGTGTGCATTCAGGCTTCGGCCACGACTTCAGCCGGGTGTCTGTGCATGCACCGGCTCGAGCAGCGGACAACGGGACGGTTCAGGACGTCGCGCAGTCTTGTCCTCTACCATTAAGCCCGCGCGCCTGCCCCTTTGGTGGCGCGTGTCACACTTGCCCGGCCCGGGCACAGGCCAAGCTGACCATCAACAAGCCAGGGGACAGATACGAGAGAGAGGCAGACCGGGTGGCGGAGGCGGTGATGCGAATACCCCAGGAAGCGGTTGTCCCTGCGGGAGCACCGGGTTTCCCTATCCAGCAGGTCTATCCGGCTCGTGATAAGGAGCTACGCCGCCAGACCATAGAGGAGGACGAAGAGGAGGAGACCATCCAGACCATGAGGGGGCCTAGGAGCACGCCGGAGCTGGCTCTCGATCTGGAAGCCCATGTCAATGGTCTGCGGGGAGGTGGCCACCCCCTGCCCGATCCCGTGCGCTCCTTCTTCGAGCCTCGGCTTCGGCATGACTTCCGCCGGGTGCGCATTCATGCCGACGCCATGGACGCGGAGTCGGCACAGGCTATACAGGCGCGGGCCTATACCGTGGGGCACGACATCGTGTTCGGGGCGGAGGAGTATGCGCCGGACACTGTGGTGGGCCAGCGGCTCCTGGCCCATGAGCTGACCCACGTGGTACAGCAGGCAAACGTAGCGCCCGGTCGCCCTGTCGTCCAGTGTCAGCGCTTCCGGGACTGTACTCCTGGGATAACCGGCGCCGCAATGACGCAAGACCAAATAGACAATCTACTATCTGGATCCCGAATGGCAGGAGAACTGGTGTCGGTGTGGGCGGAAACAGCTGTCCGCAGAATAAGCCAGGGTGCCGGAACGGCCGCCGAGACAGCCGCCTTTGCAAACAATTTCGGCGCCCCCACTCCGACCCAGACCAATACGATTCTGAGGCGTTTCGCAACCATCTCCCGCAGGCTTGGTAACGAAAGTCTATTTATTTGCAATACGGCAGGGAGCTTCTACTGCAGTCAGAACTGGTGTGCATACACCCCTTGTCCAAGTCCAGGTGGCTACACACACCTCTGTCCGCCAACTTTTCAGACGCCCCTGCCATGTGCGGAGCCGGACGTAGACAGAATGATGCTCCATGAGGCCGCCCATGCAGCGGGTGCCTGCAATGACGTCTACCCGGGCGCAGGGTATCCACCGGCCAATGCTCACAACAATGCCCCTTCGTATGCAGGGTTCGCATATGAGGTTTTCTGATCGTCAGTCTGGGGAATGAGCACGGGATACGCAGGCTTCATAACGAGGATAGACGATGCCTTCTGAGTTTCCGCGCAGCCCCAAGTTCCTGAAGGGCGCTCTGGCGGCCTAGATGCGTTGCCCCTCAATGATTGGGGAATTGGGTTTCTTGATGGTTCGCATTACTTTGTTCCGTTCCCGCACCGTGCCGTGGAAGCGTTCAATTCGATTATTGTTGACTTCGCTTCGGATGCCGACGCGGGAAAGGCGAACCGTGTTTCTGAACTCTCGGCTTACAGCTGTTGGGTAGGATGCTAGGCCGTCACTGATCAGGAATGTTGGCTCTCCGTTCTCTTTGGCGATGTGTAAGGCTTCTTGGGTTTCCGTTGCGCCTCGGCCTTGTGCAACATGCGAAGCGAGAATATGCCTCGTATCCGAATCCATGATGTCCCAAGGCCAATGCCACTTGCCGTGAACGTTCACCTTCATTTCGTCCACATGCCACACACCTGAAAGCTGTGGCCTCAAGATCTTAGCGTATTGCTCCATTAGGGCAACATACTTCCGTATCCACTTGTAAACAGCCACATAGGAAACGTTGGTTCGCTCAAACTGCTTCAAGTGGTCTTGGATTTTGCGCAGGCTGATGCCTTTGAAGTATAAGTCTAGGGCGACCATGATTGCTTTAGGGTTAGCCCGCATTGAAGCAAAGGCGGGGTCAGCCTTCACATCCCAACGATGTCTGCAACTCAGACACTTGTATCGTTGGATTCGCACACCGTTCTTTCGGTATCTGAATCCCCACTTATTGATGTGTGTTGAGCCGCAAGTTAAGCACTTAGTCGTGAGCGAGACATCAATATCGGTTTCTGGCGTGAAGTTTTGCGACGAAGCTCTTTCACGAAGCGTTGCAGAATAGATCGCGGCAAACGCATGTTTACACATGACCCCTCGCAACTTGTGGTCCAAACATTCGCATGACCATTCGGGTGTTCCGACTGTGCTCAGACCAAGGATGAAACGGTTGTCTATGTGGAGATAATGGAAGGTCATAGGTACAGAAAGTGAAAGTGCTCTCTCGCGCTCTGGTGCGCCGTTGGCTGACACCCCTCCGTTCAGTTAACAAGCGACAACCCGCATGTCAGCCCCCTACACAAGTCAACAGAACCGAAGCGGCAGCCGATCTAAATGACGCTATGAAGGCGGACCGCATTGCCAAGGACAGCCCATCAAGCTATGCAGTGGGGTACGGCCAGTGTCCAGGGGAGTGGTGACCGACTGATAATTTGAGTACAAGCCAATGTAGCGGGCATCCTAAGCACCGTCATAAGCGCGTATTCTTGTTTGACAGCGGAACAGACTTGATTTGTTCATTCGTATTATTGAATGTGTACGTTAGGTAAGTACCTAGCGTTCGCAGGCGTGATATAATCTTGGATCAGTAAGACAGCTCTGATGCGCAGTCGCACCTGTAGAAGCGTCCACTAGAATATCATTAGTCTAGTTGGCAGGATCTCGCATATGAGTACCTTTCCTGGGTCTCCCCGCCTCGTGAAAGGCGGAATCGTCCTAGTTGACCCGAGGAGTGCCGCTGTACGATGTGTCATCGCGTTGCAGTACAATCCTGACACGCTCAGCCGCACCCTGCAAGTCCAAGGAATATCTGGCGAGGGGGGTGATCGCTCGGAGGCTTTGCGGCTGAAGGGGCCGCCGGTCGAGACGATCAAGGTTGAAGCAGAGATCGACGCGACCGATCAACTGGAGTTCCCTGACAAGAACCCAGAGGCGGTCGAGGTCGGCATTCATCCTCAACTGGCCGCATTGGAGATGATCGTCTACCCTCCAAGCAGCAAGATCTTGGCAAACAATCGTCTGGCTCAGTCAGGTATGCTAGAAATTGCGCCAGTAGAGTCTGCGCTTGCGTTGTTCGTATGGAGTAAGACCCGCATCCTGCCAGTTCGCCTAACCGATTTCAGTATAACTGAAGAGGCCTTCGATCCTAAGCTCAATCCGATCAGAGCCAAAGTCAGCCTAGGCATGCGCGTCCTCAACATCAACGACCTAGAGTTTGTGCATGTGGGCAGCAGCATTTTCATGAGTTATCTTCAGCAGAAAGAACGATTTGCCGCGATGAGTCACCCGGGAACTTTGGGCATGCTAGGTGTTAGGGGAATTCTATGACAGATCCGTTGCAGGCAATTATTCAGATCGAGTCTAAGAAACTTCTCTTTCCTCCTAACAGTCGTTATCACGGCATCGATACTGCAACCCTGAAGACTCCAGACGAAAGAACCATCGTCTACCTGCGCCGTCGTTTCATACCCTCACCACAACGGTTTGCGATAATCCAAGAGCACAGGGTCACACAAGGCGATAGGCTGGATAATTTAGCTGCCCTGTACCTAGGAGACCCTGAACTGTTTTGGAGGTTGTGCGACGCAAACGCCGCTATGCGGCCTGATGAACTCACGGAAACGATAGGCCGCGTTCTGCTCATCACATTGCCAGAAGGAATTCCGGTGGCTCAAAATGTTTAGCGGAATCTCCCTCACGTTGATGATCGGGCCTGGCGTTCCAGTACCTACCCCGCGAGAAGTACTCGGTGCGCTGACCCGTGTCCAAATCACAACAACAACGGAAGGCCCAAGCGCATTCCAGTTGACCTTTACGTTAAGCACGAAGTCGCCGCTACATACGCTCTTTCTCCTTTCTGCAGGGACTCCGATTCCCATGGTTCGCGTCATCGTTGTCGTCACAGTCAATGGCATCTCTGAGACATTGATCGACGGTGTGATGACGAACCACGAAGTATCGCCCGCGACTGAGCCGGGGCAGGCGACATTGACTGTTACTGGCGAAGATCTGACCCGAGTCATGGACTACGTTGATTTCAGTGGCACTCCCTATCCGGGTACGCCCCCCGAAGCACGGGTCCTCTTGATCCTCGCAAAATATGCCTTCCTTGGCATAGTCCCTTTGGTCATCCCGAGCGCGTTGATCGATGCTCCCATCCCAACCAATCGGATCCCAATACAGCAGGGCAAGGACCTGCAATACATCAGACAACTCGCCAATGAGGTCGGCTACGTCTTCTACATCGAGCCCGGCGATGTGCCCGGCATGAACATCGCCTACTGGGGACCGGAAATCAAGATTGGCGCACCGCAACCGGCCCTGAACACAAACATGGATACTCACACCAATGTTGAATCGTTAACTTTCAACTTCAACTCCGAATCGAGAAAGCTCCCCGTCATACTGATCCAAAACGAAATGACCAAAGTGCCGATTCCGATTCCGGTACCAGACATTACCATACTTAATCCACAGCTGGGCTCGATCTCCTTGATTCCAAAAGCTATTGAGCTGATGAATGAAACTGCTAACTTATCTCCCGTTCGCGCCGCACTGGTCGGATTAGCAGAGGCAGCCAGGTCCGCGGATGGGGTCTCCGCTACGGGAACCCTGAATGTCTTGCGCTACGGCCACGTTCTGAAAGCTCGTCGGTTGGTTGGTGTTCGCGGCGCTGGGCCAGCCTTCGATGGTCTGTACTACGTAAAGAGCGTTACGCACAACATCAAGCGTGGCGAATATAAGCAGAATTTCACGTTGATTCGCAACGGTTTGATTTCAACGGTTCCGAGGGTGATTGTATGAGTGAGCGGAGAAGATTCTACGGCAAATATCGTGGCACCGTCGCAAATAACGTGGATCCAGAGAACCGCGGACGCATTCAGGTATTGGTCCCCGATGTCTCAAATGTAATGTTGTCGAGTTGGGCGATGCCATGCCTTCCTATCGCGGGGCTACAGACAGGAGTATTCGCTGTTCCACCGATAGGTGCGGGCGTGTGGATAGAGTTCGAACACGGCGACCCAGACTATCCAATCTGGACTGGGTGCTTCTACGGCACGGCAGCGGAAGTTCCGTTGCTGGCGCGGCAAGCTCCACCCCCCATGTCGAGTTTCACGATTCAAACCATCCAAGGTAACGGGATCAATATCAGTGATTTGCCGGGGCCGACCGGAGGCGTTGTGCTGAAAAGCACCACCGGCGCATCGATCATCATCAACGACACCGGGATTTACATTCAGAACGGTAGGGGCGCCTCGATCGTTATGGTAGGGCCCACCGTCACAGTGAACCAAGGCGCACTCACGGTCACTTAGCAGGAGCCAATGACTATGCCCGGGCCTCTTTTCCATGTGGGAGCTTCAGCAAACTGCTCTCACGCAGGCGTGATCTCAACTATATCGGCTAATGCCCGGGTTCTTGTGAGTGGCATGCCAGTTGCCACTCTCGCCGACACCTACCTCGTCGCAGGCTGCCCATTTGTCATAGGACCTACCCCTCATCCATGCGTTAGAGTTCAATGGCTCGTTCCTGCAACGCGAGTTCTCGTGAACGGTCAGCCGGCAATTTTGCAGACAAGCACTGGCATTTGTCTGGGCGCAGACCAGGCTCCCCAAGGGTCGCCTATCATTGTAACCACTCAACCGCGAGTGATCGGGACCTAATGCAAATCGACTATCCATTCCACCTCAACAACCGTGGGAGAACAGCGGAAACCCAAGAAGACGAGCACATCCGAGACTTGATTGAGCAGGTATTGTTCACCGCACCCGGTGAGCGTGTCAATCGCCCTTCGTTCGGCAGCGGCCTACTACAGCTTGTCTTCGCGCCAAATAGCGATGAGCTAGCCGCGACGACTCAGTTGCTAGTCCAAAGCGCCTTACAACAATGGCTTGGCGACTTGATCCAAGTTGAGTCAGTGAAAGTTGAGAGCAAGGATGCCACTCTCATCGTGACTGTCGAGTACATAATCCGGCGCAGCCAACAACGCCAAATGCAACAGTTCACGCGCGGGGTCTGACATGGGAACCCAGTACTACTGCAAGAACCAGAAGCGACGTCAAGCCGTCCGAGAGCATGCCACCCTTAACGGCATTGACTACTTGGAAGTACTGGACCGTGACGCGCCTGGCAATAGCCCCCGCCAACAGACTCTTCTAGTTCGTTGCTTCAAACCCTTGACCGACCTGAGCGGTGACAATGTCCGCATCGAGGGGGGTGTGCGGATAACGCCAGTTAGGGTTCAGTGGGCGTCTCCAGCCCACACAATACCAGGGACATTGATCACGTCGCAAGAGAAGGAGTTCTTCGGACTGTTCTTCAAATCGTTGCCAGAAGCGCGTCACGTCTTGGTGGTTCGGACCGACTCACCTGGGGATTATTCACCATACAGGCTTCTGCTGACGACTTCTCCAACCGATCCTGCTCCTCCAACCGGATTTGATCTTCAGCTTTCTGAGGTCGAGTTCTTCTTCAAGGCGGAATGCCCAAGCGACTTTGACTGCAAGCAGGTTCTAAGATGTCCGCCGGAGATTCTGCGTGAGCCTCAGATCGATTACTTGGCCAAAGATTACGCCAGCTTCCGGCGCTTGATGCTAGACCGCCTAGCTGTCACAGTGCCTGACTGGAAGGAACGCAATCCTGCTGATGTTGGTGTTATGCTGGTGGAGGTTCTGGCTCATGCTGCAGACCAGCTCAGCTACTACCAAGACGCCGTGGCAACAGAAGCGTACTTAGGCACTGCCAGGAAAAGGGTCTCCCTAAGGCGTCACGCCCGCCTCTTAGACTACTTCACTCATGAAGGGAACAATGCGAGGGTCTGGGTTTGCTTCGAGGTCGACAAGGATAGCGAGGCTGACGGGCAGATCCTCTCTACTGGAACCCAGTTGCTTACACTCGTCAATGCATCACGAGGGGGCCTACACCCGAATCTTCTAGATTCAGCGCTCAGTCAAGGAGCGGAAGTATTCGAGACTCTACATGAGGTCACGTTGCATGCTGGCCACAATGAGATCCAATTCTACACGTGGGGCGATGAGGAATGCTGCCTACCTAAAGGTTCGACACGCGCCACCCTGAAGAATGAAGCGAATCAGCTCGATCTCAGTCCTGGCGACATATTGATCTTCGAAGAAAAGCTCACTTCTGCAGGCGCTACTGGCGACCCAGCTCACCGCCATGTCGTACGTTTGATTCGCGTTTCCCCGAAGGTTGACCCTCTAGTCGATACTCCGGTCGTCGATATTGAGTGGCATGCCAACGATGCGTTACTGTTTCCCTTCTGCCTCTCGTCCCTCGTGACAAATGCTGGCGGTGAGAAGCTACTTTCGGGCCTCACCGTTGCATATGGCAATGTTGTCCTAGCAGACCACGGGCGCACCATCAGAGACGAAGAGCCGGGGCCTGAAACAGTGCCGGATCAAGGGCCCTATCGTCCCATGTTGAAGCGAACCGATCTCACCCACGCGTCTCCCTACGATCACACAATCGCCACCTTCCACTCTGCAACCCAAGCGCTCGTTCAGAACCCTCGCAAGATTCTGCCATGGATGAGACTGAGGGGGGACGAGGAACCTTGGAACGTTCGCCGCGATCTCCTCAACAGCGACAGACTTTCCAACGACTTCGTTGTCGAGGTGGAGAGTGATGGAACCAGCCACCTCCGCTTCGGCGATGGCGTCTTTGGCAGACGGCCCACGGCCGGCTCCAGATTCAAAGCAACCTACCGGATTGGGAACGGGCCCAAGGGCAATGTGGGGGCTGAAGCGATTGCGCACGTATTGACGCCTATGAAGGGCGTAAGAAACGTTCGCAATCCGATTCCCGCTAAAAACGCAACCAACCCTGAATCCTTTGAACGAATCCGTGTCAGCGTGCCCGAAGCCTTTCGCACCCAAGAACGCGCCGTTACCGAGGCTGACTACGCAAGAGTCGCACAATGTCACCCCGAAGTCTCGAAGGCGGTTGCCACCCGTCGTTGGACAGGAAGCTGGCACACAATGTTCGTTACCGTGGACCGAAAGGGCGGCAAACCAGTGGACACAGCTTTCGAAGCCGAGATGCGCAGTTACCTAGAACGGTTCCGCTTGGCTGGACGAGACGTGGAAATTGAAGGCCCACGCCTTGTGCCACTGGACATTGCCTTGACCGTATGCGTGAGGCCTGACTACTTTCGTGACGCCGTGAAGGCGGCACTACTCGAAACCTTTAGCAACACAGACCTCCCCGACTGTCGACGAGGCTTCTTTCACCCAGACAACTTCACATTCGGTCAACCCGTGTACTTGAGCCAGGTTGTGGCAGCTGCTCTGCAGGTGCCTGGGGTGGCTTGGGTAGACGCTGATGAGACTCCACCCAAGCGCAACCGCTTCCGCCGATGGGCTGAATGCTCCAAGGGTGAGTCCGCTGCTGGGGGGATCAAGATGGGAAGGTTTGAGATCGCACGGCTCGACAACGATCCCAACGCTCCCGAGCACGGGAGGATTGAGTTTTACATGGGGGGCGGAATGTGAGCACACCAATCTACCCAACGAAACTTGACGTCTGCGGTTGTTGCGAAGTTCCGCCTTCCCTACCTAGACACTACAATCGGCCCGGTCAACCCTCAATCGCCTACCGCCTTGGCACTCACGCAACTTTCCTTCGCTACATGTTGGCCAGGCTGCATCTGGAAACTGTCAGCGCCGCCCGTACGCCATTGAAGGCATTAACCACACGTTCCACAGACGACCCAGCGATTGCACTCCTAGACGCATGGGCGACAATAGCCGATGTACTCACTTTCTATCAGGAGCGTATCGCCAACGAAGGTTATCTGCGCACCGCAACCGAACGCCGTTCAATCCTTGAGCTTGCTAGGACTATCGGTTATGAGCTCAGCCCGGGAGTCGCGGCAGGTACTGCATTCACGTTCACTGTAGAAGACGCATCAGGCGCTCCTACTGAGGCCATCGTTCCCAAGGGCACAAAGGTGCAGAGCACACCTGCGCCGGGCAAAATGCCCCAAACCTTCGAGACAAGTGTCGAGATCGTCGCCAAAGCAGAATGGAACGCCTTGAAGCCCGCACTGACTGAGGCACAGAATTTGATCGTGGATAGTGGTGGGCTGAAGGTAAGGCGTCTCGACGGTTCAGAATCTGAGACCAGACGAATATACGTCGCTGGAACAGGTACCAATCTGAAACCCGGCGACCTACTGCTGCTTGTGTTCAACCGCCAGCACATGACCGCTACGATTCAATCCGTCGTCACTGAGGAGAAAATGAATCGCACGCGCATCGAACTCGAAGAAAGAACAAAAAAAACACCAGGCTTCACAACTTCCACGCACGCTGCCGCACCAGTGGCAGCCAGCGCATCCTACATGATTACGGACTATGCGGTTCCCACCACTTTGGGCCTAAGCGAAGCGACGGTCAAGGAAAATGTTTTCGGTCGGATATGGAGCCAAAGTGACCTGAATGCCTTTCTCAGCGACAAATGCTGGGTCATCAATGACTTCATGAAAATAGCAGTCGTAGCATCTACTTTTCTGTCTCGGCCTCCAGACGAGGGCGTCTTCGCTTTTCGGGAACGCGTTGGATTCTTCGGCCACAACGCTCCATACTACTACAGTCTACCAGATGAATTGCGGGAAAAGACCTTTCTCTATCCTTGGGACGGGGAAGGAGACTGGGAGATATGGAAAGATCCCCTTACGAATGAAAATTACAGTCCGGCAAACATCTACTTTGAACGCACCGTACCCGGTATCGTCAAAAGTAGCTGGGTGGTCTTCAAGAGCTCTGATCCGCTTGAGACGAAAGTGTACCGCGTCGTGGGTGTCAGCGAAGCCTCGCTAACAGGATTCGCTCTTAGCGGCAAGGCAACAGGCCTCGAACTCACAGAGGATCTCTATGGTAAGCACGAACCACTAACTCCACAAGACATTGGCACGCAACCTCGTTTCGCGGTTCGAAAGACCACGGCCTTCGTTCAAAGCGAACGGTTGGGCCTCGCTGAGATACCTATAGACGAGCCTGTTCGTGGCAGTTCGGTAATTCTTGAGCGACTAATCATGAGTTTGAAAGCCGGTCAATATCTTGTACTCACGGGAGAGGAGAAAGTTAGCGAACGAGAGGATGCGCCTGGCGTCAAGAGAAGTGAACTTGTCGTTCTGCGTGAAATGACTCATATGGACAGTCATACCACACTCCACTTTGAAAAGAATCTGAAGCACACATACATCCGCAAGACAGTGGCACTCGGCGCTAACATTGTAGACGCAACCCATGGCGACACTGTGGTTGAGGTTCTGGGAAGCGGAGACAGTGCTCAGGCGAACCAACGTTTCGAACTCAAGAGACCGCCTCTAACGTACGTGTCTTCTCCAACCTCCACTGGTTCTGCGAGCACACTCAAGGTCAGGGTGAACGGTGCACTCTGGCAGGAACTATCCTCCTTGTATACTGCGGATGCCCGCAGCGAGAGCTACATGGTGCGTATAGACGATGACGGCAAGCCTACTCTAGTCTTCGGCGATGGCGAAAAGGGCGCACGGTTGCCTACTGGCACACAGAATGTGGTTGCAACCTACCGGACTGGCATCGGACTCGACGGGGAAGTGAAAGCGGGGAGCCTGAACATACTCCAGACCAAACCTCTCGGTATTCGCGAAGTCACTAACCCGATGGACGCCTCCGGCGCAGGGGCCAGAGAGAATTCTGACCAGGCGCGTGTAAATGCACCTCTTAAGATCTTAACCCTAGACCGCATCGTCTCACTTCGAGACTTTGAGGATTTCACTCGTGCTTTCGCAGGTATCGGAAAGGCACAAGCTGTGGCGTTGTGGGAGGGCGAAACCCGCTTGGTGCACATCACAATCGCCGCCGCAGATGGTGATCAGCTCAATCCCGACGATCAAACATACGTTAATCTACACAAGGCCATCGATGCTGCGCGTGATCCCGCACAGCAAATCCGGATCGGGAGCTACCAGCGTGTTCTCTTCAACTTAGAGGCAAGAATTGCAGTCAACCCACGCTACATCGAAGCCAACGTCTTGACTGATGTCAAGACTGCATTGAAAGATGCTTTTTCCTTCCAGAACCGAGGGTTTGGTCAACCGGTTACGGAGGCCGAGATCGTCACAACAATCCAGAAAGTGGCCGGCGTTGTTGCAGCGGTTGTCGACAGACTCCACCGAGCCGGTGATCCTCTTGGCGCACTCAAACGATCGATCCTACCTGCAGCTACTGCACGTCAAGAGTATGGCGAAATCAGGCCAGCTGAATTATTGCTTCTGAACTCTGACGCGCTGAAACTTACGGTGATGGAGGAGGGCTTGTGAGTCACCCCCGGAGCGAACGGCTCTACAACTTACTGCCAGCGATCCACAGACTGCGCGATGTAGAGCAAGGTGAAGCATTGCGTGCGTTGCTTGCTGTGATTGAAAAGGAACTTGTTGCGCTTGAATCGGACATTACAGGGCTGTATGAGAACTGGTTTGTTGAGACCTGTGAAGAGTGGGTCGTCCCCTACATTGGAGATCTCCTCGGTGTGCGCTGCTTGCACTCCTTCACGGCAGGCGCATACAGCCAGCGGGCCAGGGTCGCCAATACAATTAGTTACCGTCGGCGTAAGGGAACGGTTGCCATGCTCGAACAACTCACACGCGACACAACCAACTGGCCAGCTAGAGTGGTCGAGTTCTTCAAACTCTTGCTTCTGACGCAGAATCTGAATCACCTACAGCCGGGCACATGCACAATCAATCTGCGTGACATGACTAAACTCGAACTGCTGGGTGGTCCATTTGAAACAGCGGCCCACACAGTTGATGTCCGCCGAATTGGTTCCGGGGGCAAGTACAATATCCCGAATATCGGGCTCTTTGCTTGGCGGCTGCAGAGCTACGCCGTCAACCGCGGAACCGCACATGCCGTAACCGAACCGGCAGACGGGCGCTATACGTTCAGTCCACTTGGTTTCGATATACCCCTTTTCAACAGGCCGCAGGTCGAAACTGAGTTCACCCACATGGCAGAGGAAACAAACGTCCCGGCAACTCTGCGTCGCCGCGCCTTATACGAGGAGCTTGAGGCCAGGCGACAAGCGATAGTGGATGACAGACCCCTCACTGCGCTCTACTTCGGCGTTGACTCCGCCCTCCAAGTCTTCATAGACGACGATGCGACGCCTATCCCACCCGAGCAGATTCTCATCTGCGATTTGAGCGACCCGCCAACACCCATACCTGAAGGTTGGCGTCGGCCACCTACAACAAAAGTATATCAAGCGAAGACTGGACCCAAGCCAATGCCGATCAAAGTTGCAGTAGATCCGGCCCTTGGCAGACTTGCTCTTCCGGTGGGAGTCACACCCTCTAAAGTGGAGGTAAGTTACTCCTACGGTTTCAGCGGAGACCTTGGCGGGGGGCCATACGATCGCCAAGAGTCGCTAAGCCGTGGGCTTACACGACCAATAACTTGGCAAGTCGGCGTCTCCGCCGGATTTGACACGGACGACGAGGTCAAGGGACTTTACAAGAGCCTTTCGAAGGCAGTCGCAAAATGGAATCAACAACCTGCAGGAACTGTGGGCGCGATCGCGATACTTGACAGCCGTACGTACAAGGAGGACTTGACCGCCGACGATAAGATCACTATTCCTGAGAACAGCCAATTGCTCGTCGTCGCTGCGGGCTGGCCGAAGAGTGACTTGCATGTCTCACCCGGTACGACAACGCGCGAAGTCGGGCAATTATCGCCCACAGGCCTTAGGCCTCATTTGCTCGGCGACATTTCCGTAACCGGCACGGCAATTCAGAATGAAACGCCAGGCAGGCTGGTAATCGACGGCGTCCTAATCGAAGGAAGACTGAGTGTACTGGTTGGGAACCTAGGGAGTCTACGCCTAGCACATTGTACGCTGGCGCCAGACAAGGGTGGCGTCACAGTCAACTCCTCAATGAATCCCGAGCTGCAGAACACCCAGCTTCAGATCACAATCGACCACAGCATCTGCGGGCCTTTGTCCCTACCGGAGTCCGTCCAGAAACTCGATGTTGCCGACAGCATCATAGACCATGGCTCCGCGGTTAGTGCGGTGTCGGCACCAGGCACTGAGGCCAGGATCGTAAACAGCACCATCTTCGGGAGAATAGTCCGGGAATCACAACAGGCAGGGCTGCGTTCACTTGATGCGGAGAATAGCGTGTTCACAGACTTGGTGAAGGTGATGCGACGCCAGTTAGGATGCGTACGTTTTTGCTTCGTCCCGAATGGCTCCCTGACGCCTCGTCGCTATCGCTGTCAACCCGACTTAGCCTTGAAAGATGTAGCGGATCCAGGCGAGCAAGCCTGCATCTTGGCCCGCGTGAAACCATCCTTTACTTCAACTCATTACGGTCATCCTGGCTACGCCCAACTCAGCCGAAGCTGTCCCAGCGAAATTAGGACTGGTGCTGAGGATGGATCGGAGATGGGTGCTTTCAGCTTTCTGAAGCAGCCTCAGCGTGAGGCGAATCTAAGGTCCCAGCTTGACGAGTACTTGCCCTTCGGGCTGGAGGCCAACCTTTTCCATGTTACGTAGGATTGATTGGAATGAAAGGAGACTTTACGAAATTCAGTTTTGATCCGGCCAAACGGTACCGTAAAGTGCTGAAGCAGCAGGGCCGCGTGGACGTCGACGCCGACTGGAACGAGTACGCGGACATAGTGGATTATCTTAACCTGACAGCAGCAAAAGATGTGATAGGGCCATGTGGGGCGCCGGAATCCAACGCAGGGTTCGGAATTACCTACGACCCTGAAATCAAAGACCTGAAGATCTCTCCTGGCCGTATCTACGTTAAAGGAATACTATGCGAGCTCGGCAGTGAAACCAGATATTCAACGCAGCCGCACTACCCCAATCCGCCCGCACTGACTGAACCGACAGCCTTCCTAACTTACAAGGGAGAGAATGAACTAATCAAATTCGAACGAACTGTGCCAGCCAAGGTTCCAAGGCTTGAGCACTTCGAAGTAACTACGAAAGTCACCCCGAAATTGTCTTTGGCAAGTGTCACAGCAACTGATACCTTGCCTGACGGATTTCAGCTCGTCAGCGGGAGTTTGAAAGCCGAATGGAAAGAACTGCGCGTTGGAGCAACTTTCACGAACAGATACACTGCGAGTATATCGGGGCCGACCGGTGGAACTATCGCCATCGAGATAGAGGCTAGACGCGCAAGAGAAAGCCCCGCGGTGCTCAAGGCTCTGGATGTGGTCCTACTTTGCGAAGACGGCGTCTACAGAACTGATCTTGTCTACTTGGACGTTTGGCAGCGGCATGTTACTGCCATAGAGGACCCTGAGATTCGGGAAGTGGCGTTGGGTGGGCCTGACACATCGACTCGTGTGCAGACTGTTTGGCAGGTCAAGATCCTGACGGGTGTAGGCGCGGTTGATTGTGAGCGCCCCATCACAGGATGGCCTCCCGCTCCCAGCGGAGGACGCCTAACGACTCAGGTTGTAACCACACAACCGATCGAAGACCCATGCATCATACCGCTTGGCGGCGGCTATCGAGGTCCTGAGAACCGGCTCTACCGTGTTGAGGTCCACAGCGGTGGCGAACTGGGTGTTGCCAAGTTCAAGTGGTCCCGTGACAACGGATCCGTCGTCTTTCCAGTAGAGAGTTACATTGCGCCTAACAAGGTTAAACTGAAGCAGGTCGGACGTGACGATGTGCTATCAGTCCGTGCAGGCGATTGGGTGGAGATACTCGATGACAAAGTCGAGTACCTAGGACTCGGCGGAACCATGGCAAAGGTGGCAGCGCCCGTGGAAGAGTCGGACAGGGTGCTATGTCTCGACCGCAATATTCCCACGTATGATGTCTCCCGACACGCGAAGGTAAGACGGTGGGACCAAAACCGAGACATCGACGAAAACGGGCTAGTTACTGTTACCGCAGGTCCAACCCTCCTTGAGGACGGCGTCCAGGTCCGCTTCTCAGGAAGCAATTTCAAGACTAGTGACTACTGGACGTTTGCTGCCCGAACGGCAACGGCCGATGTAGACCGGCTGACCGACGCACCTCCGCAAGGAATTGAACACCACTACTGTCGCCTTGCATTGGTGATATGGGAGTTAAAGGCATTTGAGCTACCCCGTCCTGAAGTGGGTCCTTCGCCGCAACCCGTTCCAGGTGTGCCTACTGTAGCCGTGGCACGGCGCGCGGAACTTCCGGTCGAAAGGCCGATTCTTGAATACCGACTCATTGCGTCAGTGCGTGACTGCCGTCAGATCTTTCCTCCTCTAAGAAAGATCCAAGTGTGGCCGACCGTGGTAGAGGTCGACTGGGTGAATGACCAACCAATGACCATGTTGAAGTTCAATGAAGGACTCACCGTCACTTTCTCGGAAAGTATGAACTCTGAGTCAGCCAATTTGAGCAACTTCATTGTCACGCTTGAGCTCCCACATTTCGAAGCGGCTCCTTCGCCGCAACCCGTTCCAGGTGCGCCTACTCCGGCCGCAGCACCTGCTCCGCCAACTCCGGGTCCAAGTCCACTGGTTTCAGGTCGCAGACCCTTCATCGTTGACGGAACGATCGAGGTGATTGATGACGAAAGGAAGTGGCGATTCAGGCCTTCGCGCCCTTTGAACCTGCAAGACCTGGACAACTGGCTTGATAGATCGCCCGACAAATACATCCGCTGTCGGGTCACCCTTAAGGGAAATAGCATCTTTGACGAGAAGGGCATTCGCCAGTTGGACGGCGATGCGTTCGGAATGCTAGGAACCACCAAGGGTACAGATGGGAAGGAATCCGACTACACTAAGCTCATCTTTCCCTCTGGAAACGGCGAGAGAGGTGGCGACTTCGAGAGCTGGTTCTACTTGGTCGCGGGTCCACTGCCACCAGACTGGCGGTCGAGGCTGAGAGTGGGTCCAGTAGTCGGTGTGGTCGTTCCGCCTACAGAGCCCAGTCCAATCGAGCGCCGGACTCCACGGTGATACCACTTCGAAATGCAAGAAGCGGGAGGACAAATGGAGCAAGCCGACAACCTTCAAGGCGAAGCTGACGTATGCCCTCCTTGAGGAGGGGGAGGCATTCGTAGGAAGCATCCAATTCATCCGTATGCGAATGCCTTTCTTCAAAGACGAAGACTGTTTGCTCTACAGGCACCTTGCTAGGAGAGATAGCTGCTTCAGCTTCTTCTGCTAAGCATTCTCTGCTTGTGCCTTATTTGATAGGCTGCCCGCTCTTAGTGGCAGCGGAAAATGTTAAGTAGCAACTCATTCACACTTGATCTCGACGAAATTGTTTGAGTACGAAAACATACTTGTCCTCGGCGCCTTTGGGGCTCTAGCAGCGCAAATGCTCGTTGCACGGGATTTCTTGGACCGCAATTCGAAATATCAACTTCTGGTCGACAAGAAGGAGTACTACGGCAAAGTTATCGCCATGCTCAATAACGAGGATGACAAGATCGACCTAGAGATAGAGCGATTTCAAGCCAAGCTTATCGATACCATCGCTACTGGCTCCGATGAGGCAGAAGCGGAATGCAGAAAGACGATCGACTACTGGCAAGCGAGGCTTGATGCCTTAGTCAAGCAACGAAACGAATTGGATATAGAACGAAATGGAGTTTACAATCAACTCGCAGAGATGAAGATGTGGCAACTCTCAAATTTCGTGTGCTACTCTATCATATTCGTTGTACTCGGTGGATTCTTCTCACTGTTCGTTTCCTATGCTCTCGCTGCTGGCGGAAGTGTCACTATTACCCCTCAGAGCGCAGTCTTGGCATTGATGGTTGGCGCAAGCTGGCCAGTCTACTTCAAACGTCTATGGGAGAAAGCGGAAAAAGCTAAGATCGCAGATGAATTGATTGACCGGTCAGCCAAGATTATCGAGAGCGTGGGAGATCTACGGTTGGAAATGTGAGAGTCTTCAGCTATGAACTCAAGTTGACTTACACTCGCTGGGGGCCACATTTTCTCTTCGTGACACGGAGAGCATCAACATCCCTTGTGACTTTGATGTCTGACGTGCGTTTTTTCCATTCTCAAACGAGCGCCAGTCAGACTCTTATCATACGGTGCTCATTGCAACTGTAGGCTCGGGCACTTCTAAGCATCAGAGCTAGACAGCGGACGGCGTTCGGAAGACTGAACCGAGGCAGCGAACCGATTGACGACAGTGAACTTGCGAGTCTCTTTGCCCAATCTGCTGGCTGAGACAATGGGCCGAGCAGACGTTACTTTGAGTTCGGAGTTCAAATCTCGCCGCCGGACTAAGGGATACACACGACTTGACTGACCTTTCTCATGTTGAGAGAGGAATCTCCCAGATTTCATCTTTCCTACGCTTCACTTTCATCCGGTAGAAGAAGCCCGCATTTCCTTGTGGGGCAAAGGATCCGTGAGTATATGTGTTGGTGAAGAGTAATGGAGTCACGGAGTTGCGAAGCCATGACTCCGGAAGCCAAATACATGTTAACAATAGTTGAGGCCTACGGCGCAGTCCTGTCCGAGGCCGCCAACGCAATGACCCTCCTTCTTTACCTTGCGGCGGCAATGCTTTCGGGATGGACGACAGGTCTAATCATGGATCTGTTAGGCTTGTCCGTAGGCTCAGTGATCCTCTCGATCTTCGTCTTTGCATCAGCCTTCACACTTGCGACACTTTCATCCTCGATAGTCCATAAGATTGCCTTTGTGCATGGGCTGCTTGAGATCCCACCAGAGAGGAGGAGGGAGCAAGTCTCGGCTGTCAGCAAAGTCAACAAATGGATCTGGGTGGGCTGGTTTGCCTCTTCTTTCGCAGCATTCGCTCTCTCACAAGTAGTGTTACCGCCGGGATCTCGCCTAGTCATGCCGGTAGCAGTAAGTCTTTCCCTGTCCCTCGGCATGCTAACAACCTTCTTCAGCGTTCGCATCACATTCAAGAAGTCTGACTCCAAACTCTTGTTCATTTGCTTGTACCTTCTTCTAACACTACCAACATACTTCGTCCTCGCGCCAGCCTTCTCTGATCGCGCCATGCTTCCTTACATGCTGCTTACCATACATGTCTCAATATCATACTTCGCGGTGGCGGTCTGGTACCTGTTATCAGCGAGAAGGGCTGCATCCGGGATACTTCTTGCAGCCAGAGGAGAAGATTAGGCGCCTCCTAGAAGCTCGGGAGGCGTTAGGAGATCGAGTTAGGCTAGCTGTGGCGCTGTACCTGTCAGTCAGGGGTAAGGCAAGATTCAAGGAGGTTTCCGATGGGCTTGGCATATCTTCAGGAAATCTTGCTCATCACCTCAGGAAGCTTGAGGAGGCTGGCTACGTCGACATCAAGAAAAGCTTGGACGATTTGAGGACAAGGATTCTCTCACTCACTCCCACCGGAATCTGCGCTCTGGCAGAATTCCTTTTCAACCTCAGAGAGGCAGAGGGATCACAAGCCGGCCAGCGTGAATGAGACTCGCGAATGACAAGGAAAGGATCAAGCAAACGCTGATGCGTTAGGGCGGTCAGAATGCTCTCGTGGTACGACAGCGCTGGCGAGATCTTGTTCAACGATAGCGTCAGGGTTAGAAGAGAATGCGGAGATGAAATTGCTGCTTCGACTCTGACATCGCTGATGGGGGCCAACCTTTGATAGCGCGCGGGTTAGAAAGACTTCTGTTGGGTTTCCTCGTGACTACGCTCAAGACTGCAACTGGAACTTGATCTTGCCGAACAGTTAGGCAACCTTATCGCAGTCATCTAGTTCCTACGTGCTTTCCAGTACTGCAAACTGATTGCCCTCTGGATCAAGGGCTAGAGCCCACCAACCTATTCCGGGAACCTCCATTTTGGGAACAATGACTTTGCCGCCTAGTGCTTCGATCTTCTTCGTGTATTCGTCCACAGACTCCACCAAGATGTAGTTGGCTGGTTTGTGTTCTGGGTGTTGCCTCTTCATCATTCCCCCGTTGACACCCGGTCGAATGGGCGATCTGTTCTTGACGATTGGCACCGTCTCTATCATCCAATAGTCTACTGGACCAGGGGTCTTCTCAATCTTCCATCCAAACAGGTTGGAGTAAAACCTCCTCAGTTTCTCAACATCGTCAGCAGGTATCTCGAAGTGTACAATCGTGTGATCGGCCATATCTTACAGCATCCATTCTGCGAATTCAGTCAAACTTCCTGATTTAGAACTTATACCATTTTCATTTTCTCAATTTTGGACAATAGTTACTTCGCTCAGCAATATCATCCAATATTGAGTGAAGAACGCCTGTAAACCTGCTTTGGCTTGTGAACCAGTATGCCAAACACAAATCTTGACTGCTTTACCAAGGACAACTTAGCAGAACGCAAACGCCAAAGCCTCAAATACGAGCAATCACCAGTTTCGACATCAAAGGACGTCGAAGATTTGGGCCTCAGAGAATGGATAATCCCTCAAGACAGAGTTTTCTTTTCTCTTCTCGAAAAAGAATCTGATCTGGTCATGCAAGCCGCCTGCCTGCTTCTCGATGTTGTCAACAACCCCAGCAGCTTCGACGAGAAGATTGACAAGATTAGGAAGCTGGAAAAACAAAGTGACGAGGTAGTGGAAGAGATCTTCTATAAGTTGAACAGGACCTTCATCACGCCAATAGATCACGAAGACATATCGACTCTGTCCACGACGTACGACGACGTTCTGGATTACATTGAGGGGATAGCCGTTAGGATGAGGATGTTTAAGGTGACCCAGCCCGGCGAAGTGGTAAAGCGCTTTGTAAGCATTATCGTCGAGGCCATAGAAGAAGTGGACTCTGCGATAAGACAATTGAGAAAGATCAACCTGCGCCGGATTAGAGATAGTCTTGAGAAGATTCACCTACTTGAGAACAAGTCAGACGATTTGTTTGATAGCATGATCCCAGCTCTCTTCGAAGAAAGCGACCTTAAGCGAATCATGATTATGAAAGATGTCTATGAGCAACTGGAAGGAATTGCAGACAAGTGCCAAGATGTTGCGCTGGTCATCCAAGACATAGTGATCAAGAACGCCTAGAGATGATCTCAAAGGATGATTCTGGTTCTTGTCGGTGCCATGATTCTGACTTTTTTTCTGTCCTTTTGGATGGGCTTTACGGATGCGGCGTACGCGATTTCGACTGTCATAGGGACCCGGACACTCAAGCCCATCTTTGCAGTCTGTCTGGCAACAGTAGGCAACCTCATAGGCATGATTTTTGGATCGGCAGTCGCCGTGACTGTTGGAACTGGCATAATATCGCAGGACTTTGCCTCCGGCGAAGTGATAGTTATTGCTTTGGTAGGTGCTCTGATCTTTGATGTCATAGCCTCATGGACATTCTCACTGCCAATATCGGAGACACATGTCATAATGGGTGGTTTGATCGGAAGCGGCTTTGCAGCCGGAGGATCAAGAGCCATCATGACCGGGGACATACTCAACAAGTTCATTGTTCCCATGATACTTGCACCCCCAGTATCTCTGGGCATAGTATTCCTGATCACGCTGGCCGTAGTGCGCGTATGCAGAAGCGTGGCAGCACCAAGGGCAAACAGGTATTTCAAAAGACTGCAGATACTGTCGGCTCTATTTGTATCCGTTACAGACGGAACGAACGACGCCCAAAAAACCATGGGAATCGCAACAGTTCTCCTGCTCTACTACCGGTATCTCCCAGAATTCACTGTTCCTCTATGGGTCACTCTAGCATCCTACATCACCCTTTCAGCAGGGACTTTTCTGGGCGGATGGAGAATCGTAAAGACCATGGCCACCAAGATAACTAAGATGCGCCCCTATCAAGGGTTTTCAGTGGAGACTGGAAGCTCTCTGATACTCGGTTCGACTGCGCTGCTTGGGATACCCGTGAGTTCCACGCACGTGACAAATGGGGCGATAATGGGTGCGGGCCTCGCGCACAGAGCGAAATCAGTCAAATGGGTCACCAGTAGGAGGATCGTGCTGGCGTGGATACTGTCAATACCGGCGCCAGCTGCTTTCTCATTTGTGCTCTTCAGAATTGTTGCTCTTGCATCGTAGTTGAATAGAACCGCGCGCGTTCACAGGAAGCCGAACTATATTCTGTCGAATGCCTGTGCCAAATCGGATATTATGTCGTCTGCGTCCTCTATGCCCAACGAGAGCCTGATCAGTGAGTCGCTTATTCCGGCCTTCCGCCTTTCCTCGGGATTCATGAAGTAGTGTGTGGCTCTGCTGGGTTGACTTACCAATGTCTCCGTTCCACCCAAGCTCGCCCCGATAAGTGCCAGCTTGAGACTATCGACGAATCTTATTGTGTGGTTCAAGTCGCCTTTCAACTCAAAGCTCAGAACTCCTCCGAACCCCTTCATCTGACGCTTCGCGAGGGAATGCTGTGGATGCGTGCTCAACCCGGGGTAGTATGCTCGCTCTACCTTGGGGTGACTCTCAAGGTATTCTGCGACCTGTTGGCCGTTCAAGTTGTGCTTTTCCATGCGAAGCGCAAGCGTCTTCATCCCTCTGAGCAGTAGCCAAGCGGCGTGTGGATCAAGCACTCCTCCTAGGACTCTGCGAAGCTTCTTCATCGGCCCGATGAGTTCCTTTGGCCCAGCTATTCCCCCTGCCGTCACATCGCTGTGTCCGACAAGGTACTTTGTGGCGCTGTGTATTGTCGCATCGCAGCCGAACCGCAGAGGCTGCTGGTTGTAAGGAGTTGCAAACGTGTTATCGACCAGAACCTTCGCGCCACTGTTTCTCGATATTTCGGCAACTTTGGATAGATCTACAAGTTTGAGAGTTGGGTTCGTTGGCGTTTCCAAGAACAGAAGCTTTGTATTCTTCCTGACTGCTGACTCGATCTCGCTAACATTCGTGGCCTCAACGAATGTTGTTCGCACATCGAACCTACTCATCAGATTCGTGAAGAAATCTAGCGTTCCGCCGTATAGGTCCCGGGTCGACACTATGTGATCACCCGGAGAAACAAGGCTGATGATGGCGGTTGACGTGGCCGCCATACCGGATGAGAATACTGCGCAGTCCTCAGCGCCTTCCAGTTCAGCGATCTTCCTCTCTGCCGCCGTAATCGTTGGGTTGCTCCATCTCGTGTAGACATCCCGGCTGCTCTTCTCACTGACGGCATCGACCAACTGCTGCGTACTGCTAAAGGCAAAGACCGCTGTCTCATAGATGGGTGTGACAACTGCTCCAGTCTCTGGATCGGTTCTCTCTCCCGCCCTCACAGCTCTCGTGGAGAACCCCTTCCCTCCATGTCCCGTCATGAACATCCCTCAAGATGGAATAGAGTTTCCAGAGGTAGATACGCTATTCGATCAGGCGACAGAAGATGGGCGGATGGTGACGAAGTCCGTGTGGAAAGCTTGTCGGAAACAGTTAAGGCTTGAACCGAGCAACAAGGAGTCGGCGACTGGTGTTGGACAGTTTCATAAAGCCCGAATTTCTGGATATGATCAACTACTCCATTTGCCT
>Ga0209725_1000205_pt1 | contig 36544 bp, 37 predicted proteins | sample I18A1metaG_FD_184145 | JGI IMG/M metagenome (GOLD analysis project Ga0209725, IMG submission 184145) | Lake sediment bacterial and archeal communities from Gulf of Boni, Indonesia to study Microbial Dark Matter (Phase II) - ​I18A1 metaG... | ecosystem: Environmental > Aquatic > Freshwater > Lake...
ATGAGCAAGGATGAAGCTCAAAATCAGCTCAAATAGCCACTTTCGGATAGTGGGCCGGGATAGGTTTAGACTCGCGGTTAGAACTCTCAACGAAGCAGACTTTGAGCAGATTCTCGGCTCAACACCAGCCCAACTTCAGCTGTAATTGCGTTCAAGATCAGCTGAAACAGCATTCTACGTGGCAAGTATTCTCCTCACCTCTGAGACGAAGTCTCTCGCCCTTTGTAGGCTGGTCTCGGCATAACCGCGCTTTGCCATCTCGCCAACATCGTACTGGAACTTGCTTCTCTTCACCCGCTCGCGTTCGTATGCCACAACCAGCTCATCAGCCCTTTTCTCAAGGCGCTTCAGCAACTCCTCTCTTCCGGTCAGCTCAAGACTGGCGTCTCTGACTTCCTCGTAAGTCTCAAGCATCTTGGCCAGTCGCTTGTTGGAAATGAAGAAGTGTATCAGCGCATCTGCCACAACCCTATGAACAAGGTGTCTTCCGACCCTGATCTCTTGACGCGCAAGTAGAGCCAAGGCTGCATAGAACATCGAATAGTATGATGTGACGATGACCCACAGGTGAGATTCAAAGCCCTTTTCGAGTCTCATTGCGTCCTTAGCCGCGGTATCTGTTGAGAGCTCGAAGATGACCGATGCGGTTCGGAGAGACCTCTCCGCTTGATCCATGAAGAAAGGTACAAGTTTCTTGGTTTCGTCGTCTCTTGTCTTGAGCAGACCATCTGTGATATACTGTCTGACGTTGCTGTCAGCTTCTTCGATTCTCTTCTTTTCCATCATGAAGACCGCCGCAGCAATGTGTAGAAGGCTTCTGCGCCATATCCAATATACCTGGCTTCGAGTGACTCCTTGGCCACGTTGATCTTTGTCTCCCTCAACATGGTTACGAACTCTGCGTATGTGACCACGACATCGTGCACTGGGACGTTGCTGAGCCTCCCTGCGGACTTGATCGCTGTCTCAATCGTGTCCTCGAACTTCCTGTCTGGTATCACGAGCAACATGTCAAGGTCGGATCTCTTGGTCATTGTTCCCTTTGCATAGGATCCAAAGACGGCCAACGTGAAGTATGGAAGCTCGGATTTTGACACTATATCCGAGACTAGGAGCCCGATGTCCGAGCGCTTTCGAGTGAAGTCGAGCCAGCGTAGAGATTCGATTAGAGCAATCATTTGCGGGTTCTCGAGGCTGAGCTTGCACAGTCTCAGATTCGCCCTCTTCTGAATCGTAATCATGTGTTCCTTTTCGAGCTTCTTGACGGTGGAGTAAGTCAGTCTGTTCGTCTTCCCAGTATGTTGCGCTATCTTTAGGACGGTGAAATCCCTGGTGAAGTTCGAAGTGAGGAGCTTCAGTATCTCTATGCCCGTGTCAGAAAAGGCTGGTCTCACGATTTATCCCTTAGGGGACAAGTATTTGACCCTACGCGGATAAATCGGTTGCGGAGTCAGAGCGGCATAAGCAGCGAATGAGGGTTTCAAACGGTCGGGCGAAATGACGAAGGCTCGAAAAGACGAATAGGCGAAAACCAGACTCTCTGGCTGAGACAAGTCAAGAAACAGCCCAAACTGGGGTTTCTATGATGTGGGCCGGGAGGGATTCGAACCCTCGACCTCTGCCGTACCCACCGTCTGCACTTGGGATGTGAGGGCAGCGTCACTAACCGAGCTGGACTACCGGCCCATGCGTCACTGACACGCTGTCGTACTGCCCTTGCTCTTCTACCTAATTTCCCTTGTGAATGTGAGGCCGAGCGGAATTCGCGGACTGCTGAGCTCATCTCGACGATTCTGGATTGGAGAAGCTTGTTAGCTTCGTTTGGGAGATCATTCGGCGTAGTTTCTGGAAGTCGATCATTATTATCTGACGAAGGCTAATGTCGTATAGTGCCGCTGCGGGATGGTACATAGGCACTATCTTCATTGATCCTGCCAGGAAGAGCCTCCCATGAACATGGCCGATGCTGTCGTCCTCGATGTGGAATCGCTTGAAGGCCTGAGACTTTGCCGTGTCTCCCAGAGTACACACTAGCTCTGGTTTGATGAGTTCGAGTTGGGTCTCCAAGTACGGAGAGCACGCTGACATCTCCTCGCTCGTAGGTTTCCTATCCCTAGCCCAGCCGACTGAACTCTCAGACGGGCGACACTTCACAATGTTCGTGATGAATACCTGATCTCTTCGCAGGTCAATCGACTGAAGACATTCGTCGAGGAACTTCCCAGCTCTCCCGACAAACGGACGACCCTCGAGATCTTCCTGTCGCCCCGGTCCTTCCCCGACAAACACTATCTTGGCGCTTACCGGGCCTTCACCCGGAACCGCCGAGCGCCTAGTCTCACATAGATGACATAGCCTGCACACCCTAATCCTATCGTGAAGATCCCGAAGGCTCGATTCTGCATCGTCGCTCAGCTGTTGCGCCTCCTGGACGGTATGGTTGGAAACCTGTTCACGCAAGATATATCTGAACCTCCCATCACTAACGGCCAGCCTCCGAGAGGTTTGGTAGTTGCCCATCACTGACGTGTTCAAGAAACAGCTCGCGCAGAAGCATAGGCTACACTACAAGGTGTGCCGCGACTGCGGAGCAAGAAACGCGAAGGCTGCTTCACTCTGCCGCAAGTGCAGAGGTCATAACCTTCGCTGGAAGAAGCGCGAACTTGGAGCGAAATAGCCCAGAGAGCGGATTGCCGGAGCAACATAGTGCGAGAACTTGAACCTATTCTGCCTAGGACATACCAAGTTGTGCTTTCGCTTCGGGGCTCATCTTGTCAGGGCTCCATGGCGGGTCCCAAACGACCTCTACGGTTGCTTCCTTCACCCCACTTATGCTCCGTAGTTTCTCTCTGACTTCCTGCGAGATGAACGTGTGCATTGGACATCCGGGGGCTGTGAGTGTCATCTTCACGTGGACCTTGTCGCTGTCGACGTTGATATCGTAGATCAGGCCGAGATCCCAGACATTGACCGGTATCTCAGGGTCGTAACACTCCTTGAGCGCCTTGACGATCTCTTCCATAGTGACCAAACAAGTCACCTCCCTGATTGCTTCTCTTCTCGAATTGCAGGCTGTCTCATCTCTTGCGGGACTTCGATCTGTCTTGTCTTCTCGGTCACTCGCTCGGCGAACGATGTGAACTCCATACTCTTGAAGTCCTCTATTTTGCCTTCGTCACAAAGCCTCGAAATCTTTGGATCCAACGGGATCGACCCCAAGAATTCTATGCCCGCTTTCAAAGATGCCTCTTCTCCTTTGGATCCTCCAAACAACTCGATCCTTCGACCACAATCTGGACAGGTGAGATAGCTCATGTTCTCAAGAAGGCCGATCACTGGCACCTTCATGATCTTGGCCATGTTGATGGCCTTGTTGACAATCGTCACTGCAAGATCTTGAGGCAAGGAGACAATCAACACCGCATCAATCGGTAGAGACTGAAAGACGGTCAACGGGGCGTCGGACGTTCCCGGAGGGAGATCCACCAGAAGATAATCCAGTTCACCCCACTCGACGTCAGCGTAGAGCTGACGGATTGCGCTATTGATCATTGGACCGCGCCAGATCAAGGCAGTATCCTCTCGGTCCATCAGCAGATTCATGGAGACGAGTTTGATGCCAGTTCGGCTCAGGGGCGGAGCGAACCCTCTTGGCGTCTGAGCTGGGCGATTGCCGACTCCAAAGATCTTTGCTATGCTGGATCCTGTGAGGTCAGCGTCTAGGACTCCGATCGAGAATCCGTGCCTCCTGAGTTCGATCGCGAGCATGGCCGTTGTGAGAGACTTCCCGACGCCGCCCTTCCCGGAGGCAATTGCTATGATCCGGCCGATCTTCCCCTTGGGGAGTCTATCAATGCCGGTTCCGTGGGAGCGCCAAGTTCGTTCAACGTTCCCCTGTTCTTCAGTCGGACGTTTCCTCATTTCCTTAGCTACATGATTTCTCTCTTCCTCGGTCATGGATGCCAAACGCACTTCAACTTCTTCGACGCCTTGTATCTGTGAGACCGCCCTCTCGACATCATCTTTGATCCTCGTGCTGAGCGGACAGGTCGGTATGGTGAGCGCTATCTCCACTCGCACCGTGCTTTCCTTGACGTTAACAGATCTAACCATGCCAAGGTCGACTATGCTAACGTTGATCTCAGGATCATTCACGCCCTTGAGCGCTCGCATCACCTCTTCTTCGGTGATCATGGTCGGAAAACCGGCTGCGCATAACATATGTCATACTATATACACCTTCCGACTCACATTCGGTTCGTGTTGGCTTGTTCATTCTCTATTCGATGGAATAGTCGCCGTCGGGGAACAGTGTCACGATAATGGGCTTGATGACTCGAGTCCCGGACACGTGATGCCTAGCTTTGAAACGTATGTCCTCATAGATGCGAGTGAAGTTCGCTCCCAACCTGATTCTCGCGCGATTTGCACGATTCAGGATCACGCGCGGTATGTCCACGAGATGAGTCCCCCTCTGAATCTCAACCGATACCGCAAGCCCGGAATGCTTCAGGCCCTCTAGAGTCGCCCTAGCCCGCTCGATGTTCTGTCTCGCCCTTGCCTCTAGCAATACGACGTTCTCTCTTGTTGTGCCGATCTCTTCAGCGACCTTCTTCTGAGTATATCCCTGAGCCCTTAGCCTCAACACCTCGATCTGTCGCGGTGTTAGCAAGCCTGTGACTCTTCTCGTCGAGCTCGTCTTTGGCATGAGGGAATCCTGCAGTTACGTTTGGACTTAAACGTAATGTCTGATGTTCGACCACAATCTCGATTGTGTCTGTGGACGACTGTGACTGCCTTGGGTGTTTGACGCTAGGGTCGCAGCCTGTCTCGGTCCCTCGGATAGAAGATGCATTCCCTGATGTTCTCGGCTCCGGTCATAAGCATCAGAAGTCTATCGACACCTACCGCCCAACCTGCATGCGGGGCCATGCCCATGCGAAATACAGACAGGTGATCCTCGAAACCCTCCGGGTCAAGACCTTGCTCCTTCAACCTCGTTAGAAGAACTGAGTGCTCGTGAACTCTGGTGCCACCTGAGGCGAGCTCAAGAGCACCGTACATCAGGTCGAACGAGTCTGAGTACTTCGGATCGTCGACTCTCGGTGCGATGTAGAATGGCTTGATTGCTGATGGCCAATCGGTCACAAAGTAGAACCCGCTGAACAGCTCGCCGAGTTTCTTCTCGGCGGCCGTTGGTATGTCTTCTCCCCACTTGATATCAACACCTTCTTTTGAAAGTCTGTCGACTACTTCATCGTAGGTAAGACGTTTGAACGGAAGAGCGGGAACTTCAAGATGAGTCTTCAACACATCGAGTTCTCTTGAGCATCGCCCCACGACCGATTTGTAGATGTGGTGCATGAGACGTTCTAGGATCTCTGTGACGCCTCTCTGATCCAAGAAAGCGCACTCGATATCGAGAGAGGTGAACTCGCTGATATGCCGCCTTGTTCGTGATTCCTCAGCTCTGAAGAAGGGCCCGATCTCGAAGACATTCTCAAAGACCGTTGTCAACTGTTCCTTGTACAGCTGTGGACTCTGAGCCAAGTAGGCTTTCATGCCGAAATAGTCTAACGAGAATAATGCAGCGCCTCCCTCAGTGGCCGATCCAATGAGCCTTGGCGTTTGCACCTCTGTGAAACACTCTTCGATGAGGAATTCCCTTGATGCACGAAGTATCTCATGGCGTACGTTGAAGATCGCTCGTGATGTCCTTCTTCTGAGATCCATTACCCGAGCGTCGAGCCGCACATCAATGTCGGCTGGAACTCGACCTGTCGGGTCGAGAGGAAGAGGATAGACAACGCCTGCGAGGAGCTTCATCTCCGAGGGAACGACTTCGACGCCACGAGGCGCTTCCTTCTCAGCTTTGACCTTTCCTCGCACGCCGACTGCATACTGCTTGCCAACTGAGGCAAGCTTTTCCACAAGCGCACCTGGAGATTTCTTCTTGACAACTGTGACCTGAACAATGCCTTCTCGATCGCGGAGAGTCAAGAACGTTAGGTTGCCAAGATCACGGATGTCTTCGATCCAACCAAAGAGTGTAACCTCCTTACCGTCCATTTCAGGAACGACTTGGCTGGAGTAATGTGTCCTCCGCCAATCGTTTAGAGAGTCAAGTGACATTCCTAGTGCCTTCGTCATTTCCTTGCGAGGAGTTTCGCGATCTCTCCAGGCTTATGGGCAACGTTCACACCGGCTGATTTGAGAGCCTTGAGCTTCGATTCAGCCGTTCCGGTTCTTCCCATGATTATCGCTCCTGCGTGACCCATCCTTTTCCCCGGTGGAGCGGTCCTCCCCGCAACGTAGGCGGCAATAGGCTTTGGATACTTGGATTGCTTGATGTATTCCGCCGCTAGCTCTTCGGCATTGCCTCCGATCTCGCCGACCAGCGCAACGGACTTCGTCTGCGGATCATCTCTGAACATTTCCAAGACGTCAACGAAACTGAGACCGACGATCGGATCGCCACCGAGCCCCAAGCAGGTGGACTGTCCGAGGCCAGCTCTACTGAGGCTGGAGGCAATCTCGTAGGTCAATGTTCCACTGCGCGATGCCAGCCCAACTTCGCCTTGCCTAAACACGTGTGAAGGCATTATGCCTAGCTTACATTCGTTGGGTGTGATCACGCCCGGCGTGTTGGGGCCAATGATTGTGCATCCCTTGGACTTGGCAACACCCATCACTTCGATTGAGTCTTTAATCGGAATACCCTCGGTAATCAACACCACTGGATTGAGACCGTGAGTGATTGCCTCAAGGGTAGCGTCGCGGGCGGATGGTGCGGGGACGAAGATTATCGATGCATTCGCTCCTGTCGTTGACACGGCTTCCTGGACCGTGTCGAATACTGGAACTCCTTCTGCCTGAGTCCCACCTTTGCCAGCCCTTACACCACCGACGATCTTCGTTCCATATTCGAGCATGCGCTTGGTATGAAAGAGGCCCTGAGAGCCCGTGATTCCCTGCACAATAGCCTTCGTGTTCGAATTGACGAGAATTGCCACTCTAGTCCTCTCCTTTCACCACCTCGACGGCTCTCGAAGCAGCGTCTTCCATCGTCTCAAGTGAGGGTACTCCCGCGTCTTCGAGCATCTTGCGTCCCTCTTCCTCATTGGTCCCCACGAGCCTGATCACTGTTGGTATCACCAAGCCCATTCTTCTCCGCACCTCAAGGAGCCCTCTCGCAACTTCGTCGCAGCGCGTGATTCCACCCATGATATTCAAGAAGAGCACCTTCACTCTCGGGTTGCTCAAGACGACCTCCAGAGCCGCCGCGATCTGATCCGCGCTCGCTCCCCCACCCACATCGCAGAAGTTGGCTGGCTGCCCGCCATAGTCCTGAATCATGTCTAAAGTGGCCATGACGAGCCCCGCACCATTGCCGACGACTCCAATATCTCCATCGAGTTCAACATAGGCGAGCCCTTTCTCTCGTGCCTTCACCTCAAGCGGAGACAGTTCGCGCTGAACACTCCTCGTTTCATCGAGGAGTGACTTCTGTCTGAAGAGTGCGTTGTCGTCAACGATCATGCGAAGGTCGGCTGCAACGAATCCTCCTTTCTTGGTTTGCACAAGTGGATTCGATTCTGCTAATACGCTATCACATACTGCAGCCATGGAGTAGAACTTCGCGATGAAGCTGCCTAGCTCGACTAACTGCGCTCCTTTGTATCCAAGCCCTTGTGCCAGCTCTCGCGCTTGAAAATCCTCCAACCCCTTGGCCGGCTCCAGCGGATGTCTGATAATCTTCTCAGGTGTTTGTTGCGTGACTTCCTCGATGTCAACTCCTCCAAACTGGGAGGCAAGAATGGTGTAGCACCTAGCCGAGCGATCTACGACAAAGCCAACATAGAGTTCTCGCTCGACATCGAGTCTCTCTTCGATCAGAACCTTTGTGACGGTCTCGCCCTTGATTCTTGATCCGAGAATAGCCGACGCGGCTTTCTCCGCATCGTCGGGCGTATCGGCCAGCGTTATTCCACCTGCCTTGCCTCTTCCTGCCACGAGAACTTGCGCCTTGACGACCATAGGTCCAGCAAGTCTCTGAGCGATCTCTCTCACCTCTTGAAGATTGGAGGCCAGATAGCCCTTAGGAATTGGCAGGCCGTATTGGGAGGCGATTCGCTTTGCTTCATACTCGAAGATCTTCATCGATATCCGCCTCCGGAATCCAAACACAAAGGCGAGCTACTGTCTCGGCTCGATTGATATAACGCCTTCCGGTTTGCTGCGAAAGGTGGCCGCCCGCTCTGAGGAATTCCATGCGTAGGATTTGCTAGCAAGCTTAATTAGAACTCCAGAGTCGTACTGGCTCGATGAAACGAGCCACTCCACTAGGGTGGACGTTGAACCCATAGTCAAGGGCAAAGAAACGATGAAGGCGCATGGTCAAGACAGTTTTGGATGCGTTCTGCATCAAGAGCGGCATACTCTGCCGCAAGTGCCAAGAGAAGATTGAGAAAGGTCAGATAACAGATCTCGATCTGAGGATCATTAGACTTCTCTCCGACCTCGAAAAAGAGAACCCCACCCTGCAAGATGTGACATATCATAGGGCAGTTGAAGCCGATGGAAACCTCGTAGTCCTCGTCGATAGACGAGACTTGGGGAGGATGCTATCAGGTGGCGCGAAGACAGTGCATGCGATCTCCGACACTCTCGGAAAGAAAGTGAAGATCCTTGGCCACGGAGGTGACGACCGACAGTTTCTAGAGGATCTGTTCAGCCCCATGTCGATCTTGACGTTGAACACCATCTGGATTCCGGATGGCAGCACTGAGACTAAAGTAATACTCACCGGCCGACAGCCAAAGCGGATGCCCGTTGACTTGGATGCCACAAAGAAGCTCGCCAAGCAACTGCGCAACATGACGCTGAGGATCGAGTTCGAGAAGACCTAACCACTTGTCACGTTATCGGGTAGGCCACGTTCTTTTGAGGTACTGTAGCCTTCGCCGTGCCTGAGATAAACTTCGCATACAGTTCTGGGTGGTCAGTGTGGATCGGATAAACGACCTTAGGGGCGATCCTGTTCAAGGCTCTCTTCAATTCTCCGGGCATTATGTGGCCTGACGAATGTAGATGGTACATGGGCAACCCGAAATGGTCAAGCCAGTTGACGACACGTTCGAACTCGAACTCTTGTTCCTCCGTGAAGGGCTCGGAGATAGACAGTATGAAGCAACTACCCGGCTCAGGACGTATGTCAACGAGCTCCTTGAAATCCCTAGTCGAGCAGACCAAGACCGTCCTCTCCTGTCTGTTCTTGATGCCCGATGCCTCTACCACATTCTGAAAAGACAGCATGCTCTTCTCCCAATCGAAGTATCGCTTCTTGCTTCGCTGATAGACTACCACGTTCTCGTCATGAGCGACATCTGGAATGTCGATCTTTCCTTCGTCAGCAAGTCTCGACAAGATGTACGCCTGTCTCAGCGACACTGCGAGAACTCTATCATTTTGCTTGGCCGCCTCGTAGAAGGTCCTGAATCGATCTACATCGACATTCGAGAAGTCCGCCAGGACGATCTTCGTGCTTGTACCCATGACTGAGGAGATCTTAGATTGCACCTCGGCCTCGGTGGTCAGGCTTGCGCCGATGAGGTTTGTTCCTTCGGCGAGTAGCGCTGAGGGTCTTCCGTCTCGTGCACGCTCGATGAAGTCATCTGTCATTTCAGATTTTGTACCATGAGCTCGTAGATCGCCTGTGTACGCGAGTGTGCCCTCGGATGCGTGCACAAGAAAACCGTATGCCGCAGGCACGGAGTGGTCGACATGAATCGGCTCGACCTCGAGTGAACCGATCTTGATCTTGGATCCTGTTCTGAACGTGTTGAACGTCAAGCCGGAGATGTCGGCTTCAAGGGTCCTTGTTCTTGTCTCATGCAATGCTCGGATTATCGTTGCCGTGCTCTCTCCGCAGTAGACCGGTATCTTTCTGTTCAGAAAGGAGATGCAAGCTGAATGGTCTCCGTGTGAATGAGACAGGAAGACTGCGTCGACGCTCGGCTCTGATTCCTCAAACCTGTATAGCCCTTGAAGCTTGGGGAGCATGCCGAACTCGAACAGTTCCTTCTCGTCCCTCGGCGAAAGCAATGGCTCGGAGTAGAATCTCCTGCGATCGGAGTAGCTCATTCCGAAGTCGAGCAGGATCTTGGTATCTCTATCTTCGATGAGGAACTTGTTTCCTCCGATCTCTCCGACTCCCCCCAGCAGAACCATTATCGAGCTTGATCGGCTCACCCGAAGATGCCCCCTTAGAGCGGTACTGTCACATCGGTTGATATCCTCTTGCCTTTCGCAGGTGGCAACGATTATCAGGGAGCATTCTGGATTCCAGCGCGGATCGCTTTGCTGAAGGGCGCCATCTTCGATCTCGGTGAGACTCTGATCCACCTCACGGTATCTTGGGAGCAGGTCAGAGACGCAAGAATGAAGGCAATCTACGACGCACTCCAGGAACGCTCAATCACGGTGGATTTGGGTCACTTGAAGCATCAGTATATGACACTGCACGACGAGGAGTCCGCGTATTCAGACCGCACTTTGGAAGAGATTGAAATTACGCAAACATTCACGAGACTACTGGACCGGTTGGGAGTCCGCGTGAACCAACGACCTCTGATGATGGACTTGGTCAAGTTATCGTTTGCCCATGAAGTCGACTCTTGGGTGCTATTCCCGGAGGTCCACAACACGCTGGCCGACGTGCGTGGACTCGGTTTGAAGATGGGGTTGTTGTCGAATGCGCGAAGTGACTGGGCCGTGCGAGAGATCCTGGATCGACTCGACCTCACGAAGCATTTCGATGCCATCCTAACGTCTGCAGCACTCGGCTTTCGAAAACCTAGACCGGAACCCTTTCAGCAGATCCTGAAACTGTTGAGCCTTGAAGCGAGTGAAGCCGTGATGATCGGGAACTCGATCGAGGCGGACATCGCCGGTGCAAGACCACTCGGAATCAAGACGATTCACGTAATCTTCGGCGACGATGGCGCTGATGAAAAGGGAACCGATCCGAACGCGATCGTCCACAGGATGCCAGACATTGTTCCCGCAATCAAACAGATTGCCGCCGGACGCTAACGAAACCTAAATACGCGGCATTCTTGGAATGACGCGTCCGAGTGCAAGTCCTTGGGCGAAGACGCTGCATACGGCAGAACCTCTGAGCGTGTTCCAATAAGGCAGCTCAGCGAATACGTTTGGGAGATCCCTCAATCCTTCAAGTCGGGCATGCGAGTTGCGGGCAGAGTCTATGCCGACAAGTCGCTGCTTGAGAAGATGAGATCAGACGCAACGCTCGAACAGTGCGCAAACGTCGCAACGCTGCCAGGCATCCACAAATGGTCCCTTACAATGCCCGATGGCCACGAAGGGTACGGTTTTCCTATTGGCGGTGTCGCCGCCATGGACTACGATGAAGGCGTCGTCAGCCCAGGGGGAGTTGGCTACGACGTGAATTGCGGCGTCAGGCTTGTCCGCACGAACCTCGACGAGAAAGATGTGAAGCCTGTTCTTCCGCGCCTCCTTGATGTCTTGTTCAATAGTGTCCCTTCAGGCCTTGGCAGTCTGGGCCAGATTCGGGTTTCGCAGACTGAGCTTGACAGGGTTGTTGCGGATGGTGTCGAATGGGCTGTGGATCACGGCTATGGATGGTCTGAGGATAAGAAGCGATGCGAAGAGGAAGGATGCATGGAAACCGCGGATCCGTCGAAGGTCTCCTCGACAGCAAAGAGCAGAGGGCATCGGCAGCTCGGAAGCCTAGGAAGCGGAAATCACTTCCTCGAGATCGAAAGAGTCGACAAGATCTTTGATGAACGCGTAGCGAAGCAGCTGGGCATACAACGAGCTGGACAGATCCTCGTGCTCGTACACACAGGGAGCCGAGGCTACGGTCACCAAGTCTGTAGTGACTACTTGCGCGTGATGGAGCGTGCGGTGAACAAGTATCACATCAATCTACCTGACCGACAATTGGCGTGTGCACCCTCCAAGAGTCCGGAAGCTGAGGACTATCTACCGGCGATGGCTGCAGCCTGCAACTTCGCTTGGGTCAATAGGCAGATGATCACGCATTGGACAAGGGAAGCCTTTGAGAAGGCGTTCGGGAAGGCGGCCGACAAGATGGATATGCAGCTGATCTACGATGTCTGCCATAACGTGGCGAAGATCGAGAGCCATGTGGTTGACGAAGAGAAGCATCAGCGCAAGGTCATAGTCCACAGAAAAGGTGCAACACGCGCCTTTCCTCCGGGACACCCCGACATACCAATGGAGTACAGGGAGATCGGCCAACCCGTGCTCATCCCTGGAAGCATGGGAACCAGTTCATGGCTTCTAATTGGAACACCGAAAAGCATGGAGATCAGTTTTGGGTCTACGGCACACGGCGCCGGGCGTTTCATGAGCAGAGCAGCTGCGAAGAGAAAATGGGGCGCAAAAGAAGTCCAGAGAGGACTCAGCGAGAAGGGCATCATGATACGCGCGGCTGACTTGGGGACTGTGACCGAAGAGGCACCCGGGGCCTACAAAGACGTGGACCGTGTTGCAGAAGTCAGCCACCAAGTCGGGATCGCAACAAAGGTCTGCCGACTTGTCCCGCTTGGCGTGACGAAGGGCTAGAAATCGTCTGAAGAAGCGATGCGAGCCAGCGACCACGTCCAAGGTGGGCATAGTTGCAGACGTTTCGCTACAGCACCCTCCAGTCCGTCGCCAGTGAAACGCCAAAGCTATACGACTTGGCGCAACCACACTAGCGCACGAACTCGCAGCAGAACTCATGAAGGAATCTGGAGAGGACCCACGAGAAGCGCGAGCGGTGATGAATAAGGGGTGTGAATTTTGGGGAATTTGGTAGTCATAACGAGAGCCAACTTCTTGCCATTGACTGTTTTCATAGTCTCTGCCGGCCTAGCGGCGTCTTTCTACGCACATCGGACGTTCAACCCGTTCGATGCTTCTCTTGTTTTGATTGGAGCGCTACTGACTCACACTGCGACGAACGTCTTCAACAACTACTTCGACTACCGATCCAAGATCGACGCAAAGACGATGAAGACGCCTTTCAGTGGTGGAGTCGACATACTCGTGCAAGGGAAAATGAAACCCTCGGTTGCCCTAGCTATCGGTTCGGCTTGCCTTCTCGGCGCGGCCCTAATAGGTGCGTACTTCCTAAGCTACCTGTTCTACCCTCTTTTCCTGATCTTTCTATACGGCCTAGTCGCAATGTGCCTGTACAGTCCAGTACTCTCGAAGATACCAGCAGTGAGTGAGATCATTGCTGGGACTGGTTTCGGGTTCATGGGTCTAGGAACATATGTCACCCAAGCTCGAGTGATAGACCATACAGGCATTAGCGTCTTCGTTCCGGTCAGCATTCTTGTTGGGCTGCTTCTGTTCCTCAACGAGTTTCCAGATGCAGAGGCGGACAAGGCTTCAGGAAGAAGGCACGTGGTGATTCTAGCCGGCAAGAGGACATCGGCTTGGATCTATGTTGGGGGCCTGATCGCAACGTACGTCTCCATTCTTCTGTCTATTGCGCTGAAGGCTGCGCCCTACACCGTTCTCGTGTCGCTGGTTACGATCCCCATCGCATACAAGGCCGGACGAATAACGATCAGGAACTACGATCGAGGTCCCGAGCTGATACCAGCACTTGCATCAAACGTGATGGTCGTCCTCTTGACGATTCTCTTGATCGCTGTGGGATTCGTGATCGCATCCTATCTTTGATCCGACGCTCTCACCGAGCCCAGACCTAGGAATTGGGGCTCGCACAAAGCAGCACTAAGAGCGTATCACCTTGAAGAACAAGATTGCGCAGAGGAGCGCGAGCACTATGAGAGCCCCAACTAGGGAACGAATGATCCTAGTGGCCAGAATGAGTAACAAGAGAAGAACAACGACCGTAATATAGAGCGACACCGACCCGACGCGTGCTCTTGACTGAAGCAGAAGCAACCCACCCAGTATGGCGACGATGAGAATGATTTCAAGCGCCCCAAACATTTCCGCCACATCAAGTGGATTCCTCTATCATGCTCATCAAGCTTTGATATTGATATCGAGCACAGTCGCATCTGTTGTGGTTGTGCTCTGGGTGATGCATCATGGTCTGTCGTAGCAGGCAGACAATAACCGAGGGGATCTGGACTGGTAATTCGCCTACAGTCTAGAGGCCCAGTCCTCTAAGGAAGAACCTCTTCTGGCAATGCGGGCAATAATGGGCGTAACGCGGAATCCACTGCCCACAGTAGCCGCATCTGATCGAAGGTGAAGCCATTGTTTTGCACCGTGCTACACATTCTACTCGAAATACTTCCTGCTTCATACCTAGTTGGTTACCATACGACCGACCGCCGGAGTGCCGTATTCCCTCAACTGTGTCCAAAGAATCGAGTGGCAGTCTGTCCACTCTCACCCAAACTTCGACCGAAAATAGTATCAGCTCAGAGACCACGCATTGCCTCGTGACCATGATGATAACCCCCACATTCGAGCTGAAAACGCCAAGATCACGTGAGCTGTACGGCCGCGCGTTACAAACGCTTCCTGCTGGAGTGAGCTATCGAAATCGCTTCTTGGAGCCCTACCCATTCTACGTGGACTCAGCGCACGGCAGCAAAATCGTTGATGTCGATGGAAACCAGTATACCGATTACTGGTGCACTCATTTCTCGATGATCCTCGGGCATTCTCATCCCAGAGTGAAAGAAGCCATCGAGAAACAACTTCTCAAAGGTTGGAACTTTGGCCTAGTCCACGAACTCGAGGTCAGACACGCAGAACTGATCAAGCGGTTCGTACCAAGCGCTGAGATGATCAGGTTCTCCAACTCCGGCACAGAAGCCAACATGTACGCATCAAGGCTCGCGAGAGTCTACACCAAACGCCAGTTGGTTGGAAAATTTGAGGGAGGCTGGCATGGCGGTTATGATGCACTCCACTGCGCCATCAAGCCCCCGTTCGATGCTTCGCCTTCAGGCGGACTCACAAGAGGAGCCCTCAATGATACGATCGTGCTACCATACAACGACCTTGACGGGACACGAAGAATCGTAGGCAAGAGAGACCTCGCAGCTGTGATCGTCGAGCCCGTGCAAGGTGCAGGAGGAATGATCCCTGCGGATCGCGAGTTCTTGAAGGGACTAAGAGAGCTATGTGATGAGACTGGCGCCCTGCTCATCTTCGATGAAGTGATCACCGGCTTTAGGCTCGGCCTCGGCGGAGGACAGGCCTACTTCAATGTGAGACCTGATCTCACAGTCTTCGGAAAGATAGTTGGTGGAGGATTGCCAATTGGCACAATCGCCGGACGACAGGACATCATGGAACACATGGATCATACGAAGTACTCTGGCGAGGACTTCTGTTTCCAAGGCGGAACTGGAGCGGCAAACATCTTGACGCTCGTCGCTGGTGAGGCAACCATACTGACCCTCAGAGAAGAGCCGGTTTACGACAAGATCGATGGCCTGGGTAACCGCGCAAGAACAGAACTCTCAGAGATCTTTGATCGCAAGAACTACGGTGCTCGGATTACTGGCGTGGGGTCTCTATTTGCCATTCACTTCACGAAAGCGAAGCAGGTACGCGACATCAGGCACTTTTCGGAAGAACATAAAGAGCAGTCGAAACGAATGTTCGCTTTCCTTCTTGGCAACGGAGCCTTGGTCATGGTACCGGAGTTACTGCATGCGGCAATATCCTATTCCCATTCGGACGCTGACATTGAGGCGTTGGTTTCGTCTGTCGAACGATTCTCGGCCACACACAGCGTATGATCTTGTAAGCCGTGGCCGTCCGTGATTGGGTGAACCGCAGTCAGGAGATAAGTCATCTGGGACCCAGAGGAGATCGAGGAGATCTAATATAGACTCGCTAGGACTACTGGCTGCTCAATCCTGAGATGCAGCTCGTGTTGGATGGACCTTGGGATTGATGAGTGAGACGGCACTAGTGATCGAGATCCCATCGTTTGAAGCTGGACTCATCGCTTTCGTGCTTATGTTTCTGTTGATGGGAATCATGTTCTACGTTCTCAGAATAGACCGGGACAAGATGATGCCACAGCTGAAACCTCTGGGACCGACAGACGTGGCAAGATTCGAGAATCCTCTTTCAAGGTCGGATGCTCCATACCTTGCCATCATTACACTCGTACTCATCCAGATTGTCATGGATGCACTGATAGTTGTCAGCGTGCTTCAGGGGGTTGGATCGATAGCCACCGGGACCATGCTCGCAATCGCTACGTTCCTCGCGGCGGCTATCTTAGCTGTCTATAGAAGTGCGTACATGAAGGACGCTTTCACGAGGAAGCCGCGGTTGGAAATTGTTGCAGCCAGTCTGTCTGGAAAAGAACGCGAAGGCGAGTAGCATGGTTGAGAAGAGCGAGGAGCTCACGGACAAGAAAAGTCGTCGACCGATTGACCGACGCCAATTCGTTGAGAGAATGGTCTCCCTTGGCATTGTAGGATCTGTTGTTTCCTTCCTCTCTCTTCTCATGTCGATCCTCCCAAGTTCGGGGTCCGGTCAGCAGGAGGGCGAGGTTGACAATGTCTTCCGATACGGCCCCGAGAAGGATACTTGGTATTCCGACAGAGCTGGCAGTGAGGTGCTCCTCGACGACTTCGATCAAGTTGGGAAAGGTGCAGGAGTCCTGTGGCGCGGAAGCATACCAGCGATCGTGATCCGAGTAGACGAGAGCAGACTTCGTGGTGCCAAGGCCACAAGCGGATTGATCGCCTTTGCTAGCACATGTACTCACCTCTGCTGCATATCCACATGGCATCTGGATAGACCGAATGAAGATGTGCTGTTCTGCAGATGCCACGATGGTGTCTTTGATCCATATGACGTTGTTAGAGAACTCACGCAAGATGGCACGGAGTATCTTGGAGCGAAGGTTATTGCTGGCCCGCCGCCGAGAGCCGCACCGATCATTCCGATTGAGATCAAGGAGGGAAAGGTAACCGGTATACCTGACAACCTTGAGATCCACGCGTTCTGTGGGTGAATCGCGCAATGTCGACGCGAACCAAGAAACTGTACGAATGGGTTGAGGACCGATTTCAGATCTCTTCGCTCATCGCCGAGGCTCAAAGAAGTATCAACTTCGCACTTCCAACCACGCTTACGCGTCAGAACAAGTCTAGACTGTTCTGGCTCGGCTATCCTTACTACTATGCAGGCGCCATCACGGCTTTCCTGTCGATCCTGCAAGGAGTTACCGGCATCCTTCTTGCTTTTCATTACGTCCCATCGGCCGTAGGCGATCCGGGAGCCCCGACACAAGCGTACTTGAGTATTCAGAACATCATGAAGAACGTCCCACTCGGGGCGCTGATCAGAGGGATGCACCAGTGGGGTGCGAATCTCCTAGTCGCTTCTTTGGCGATCCATGCATTCTGGGCATTCTTCCGAAGCCCGTACAGGATAGGCCGCGAGATAACTTGGTTTCTGGGTGTCATCCTCCTAGGCTTAGCACTTGCGTATTCGTTCTCTGGATATCTGCTTCCTTGGGACCAGCTAGGCTATTGGGCTGCAACCATCAGCACGCAGATCATGAGAGCAATCCCGATCCTCGGCGACTCGATCGCTAAGATTCTCTTGGGAGGAACCAGCCTATCCCCGATGACGCTTACGAGGATGTACTTCTATCACGTCAGCCTTCTCCCGGTCGTAGCCCTTGTCTTGGTTGGAGCGCACTTGGTCCTTGTAGTCCTTCAAGGAGTTTCAGAACCAGAAGAGGTCTGGAAACCCTCACCGAATCAGGAAATCGGAACGAAGCAAGAAGGCCCCCTCTTCGGCCCGTTCTTCCCCCATCAGATCACTCCCGTTATCATCATCTCGCTGACGGTGTTGGGGGTTGTCTGTCTCTTGGGCGCTTACGCCGGTCAGTTGCCAGGCGATCCAGCGAACAAGTTCCTCACACCTCAGTTCATAGCACCTGAATGGTATTTCCTGTGGGCGTACGGTCTCCTCAAATGGGTCGGATGGATCTACGATCTCGTGCATTTCGTTCCTCCTGCAACGATTCTCGGCGTTGACTTGGTGAGCGCGAAGGTTATCGGCATACTGCTGGCGGGCCTGATGTTCGTTTTGTTTCTATTGATGCCCGTGATCGATCGTGGGCGAGAGGTGCGGACGCTTAGGAGACCGCTGAAGACCGCCATTGGGGTATGGGCTATCGGACTTCTTTCAACCCTCACACTCTATGCGTTGAACGAGATCCTCTCAGCGGAGCTTTCTATCCCGATTGTCACGATGAACACGATCTTGGGTTCGATCGTGATCATAGCGCCCCTGATTGCGGCTGTGCCCACATACGCTATGGTTCGTCGTTACGCAGCCAGTCCGACAGAAAGCGTAACCCGTCTGAATTCGTAGGAGACTCGCAATTGGAAATCATAAGAGACGTCTTCCAACATGTCCCTCTGCCCTTCGTTATCGCCTGGTGGGGAATTGCCGCAATCACTACGTTGCTGTTTCTCATGGGCATTAGAAAGCATGTACGTCTCTGGAAGGAAGGGAGACCCGAGAAGGTCCAGGGAACGGCTTGGGCAAGGTTCAAGAGGCTAGCGTACTTCGGCGTTGCTCAAGCCAAGATCTTCAGCAAGAAATACAATGGCACCATGCATGTTCTGATATCAATCGTAGGCCTTCTGCTGCTCCTCGGAATGTTCTTCCCAGCACTTGAGGCGATCGTAGGTTACCTTGCATTACTCTTCGGCCTCGGCCTTCTGTTGTCGGAATACAAACGTCTGCGAGCTTCAGGACCGCCTCTCGAGACCGCTTGGGAGGACTCTTTCGTGTTTGGTGTGATAGTCTCGATGATGATTTCCGGATTTCTTATGATGGGAGTCAACACTTGGGCTTGGCCATCGCCGGCGGGCACTCTCCTCTCACCGATCTTCCAGACACTTGGACCAAAGGCGCTCGTAGAACTCTATCCCACGCTCTTTCTGATCCATTCGGCGTTGGTGTTCTCGCTCATCGCCTACATACCAAACTCCCGGCTTATGCACCTGATCACCTCCCCCATGAACATCTACTACACACCGATCACGGTGAAAGGTGAGCTGAGTACACCGTTCGATCTCAAACAGATGATGGAGACTGGCAACTTTGATGTGAAAGTTGGCGCATCTGAAATTAACGACTTCACATGGCGTCAGAAGCTCGGCTATGACGCCTGCACTCTCTGTATGCGTTGTTCAGACGCTTGTCCAGCGAAGGCAAGCGGCACAAAACTGTCGCCGATGCATCTAATACTCAAGCTAAAGAACCACCAGCTGCAATCTCCGGGCAACAGTCAGCGTCTCCACGGTGATGTCGTGGACCCAGAGGAACTCTGGGCTTGCACCACGTGCCGTGCTTGCGTTCAGGAATGTCCGGTCCTGATCCAACATGTGGAAACCATCGTTGACATGCGCAGACATCTGATGGCAGAGGGAAAGGTCGACAAAAAGAAGAGAGACCTTCTGACGTTTCTGACCAATGTCGGGAACCCGTACGGCCTTCCCACCGCAGATCGTACGAAGTGGGCTGAGGGACTAGATGTCAAGCTCTGGCGCGAAGAGCCCAGCCAAGAATTCCTCTACTGGGTGGGGTGCGCTGGCTCCTACGACATGAGGAACCAGATGGTTTCTCGCGCCTTGGTCAAGACAATGAGAGCGGCACAAGTCAGTTTCGGGATTCTGGGAAACGATGAAAGATGCAACTGCGAAGTCGCTCGTCGAGTCGGGGAAGAGGGAAGGTTCCAGCAGTCAGCGATGGAGCTAATCGACGTACTCAACAAACGGGGTGTAAAGAAGATAGTCACACAGTGCCCTCACTGCTACAATACGTTCAAGAACGAGTACTCCAGATTCGGCGGAAAGTTCGAAGTCATGCACCACACGCAACTCATAGCACAACTGCTGCGTGAAGGCAGACTCAAACTAGCCCGGAGAATGGAGCAGACCGTCACATTCCATGACCCATGCTACTTGGGCAGATACAACGACGAGTACGAAGCCCCAAGGACAATAGTCCGCAGCGTCTCGACTGGAAGGATCCTCGAGCTGCCGAGATCACGCAGTAAGAGTTTCTGTTGTGGCGGGGGTGGAGGAAACACATGGTACACCGTGGAATCAAGCAAGAAGTGTAGCGTAATAAGGACAGAAGAGGTGCAGCAATTGGCACCGGACATCCTTGCGGCCGCCTGTCCTTATTGCATCTCAATGTTCGAGGATGCTGCTCGGACTTTAGGGACCTCTGAGAAGATGACGGTCAGAGATATCGCCGAACTCGTTGCAGATGTGCTCCAATAGTCAATATCATAAACCTCCATTTGTCATAGACGCGAAGCCGCACGGTAGAGGAGGAAATATGCCGAACATTATTGTGCTTGCGAAGCAGGTCTTCTACACGCAAGACTTGAGGATTGATCGAACTACCAAGAAGCTCATCACCGAAGGTGTTGCCCGCGTCATCAGTGAAGCCGACAAGAACGCGATTGAAGAGGCTGTCAGACTGAAAGAAAGACACGGTGGAAAGATCACGATACTCACGATGGGACCAGCTCAAGCAAAGGAGGCCTTGCGAGAGGCAATAGCGATGGGCGCGGACGAGGGCTTCATGCTAACAGGTTCCGAGTTTGAGAATTCCGACGCCCACGCAACGGCGATCGCACTATCAGCTGCGATCAGGAAGATTGAGCAATTCGACTTGGTGCTGTGCGGGGAAACCTCCGAAGACCAATACTCCTTCCAAGTTGGTCCTCGAACCGCCGAGAATCTGAATCTTCCCCAGATAACCTACGCCGTCAAGGTCACACTACAAGACACGAAGGTCGTTGTAGACAGAAACCTCGAAGACTGCTATGAAACCGTTGAGTCCAGCCTACCGGTTTTCATCACGGTCTCTCGCGAGATCAATGAACCCAGGCTTCCGACGCTTATGGCGATCATGGCTGCCTCGAAGAAACCGATGATTTCGTGGAGCGCAAGCGACATCGGATTGAAACCAAGCGAGCTGGGTCGCGAAGGTTCTCTGACCGAGCCCTTGAGATCTACTGTCGCAACTGGAGAGAGGAAGAGGATCGCGATACAGGGCGAACCCGCAGAAGCGGCTGAGAAGCTTGCAACCGCTCTAATAAGTGAAGGAGTGGTGAAGGTCGCATGACAGCTACTGAGAAGCATGAGGGAGTCTGGGTATTCTCCGAGTTGCCGGCAGTCGCGAGAGAACTGCTCTCCAAGGGACGCGAGCTATCTGCAAAACTTGGAACGCAGCTGTCAGCAGTTGTGGTCGGCGAAGACACCTCAGAGACCTCCAAGGAGCTGGTAGCTCATGGCGCCGACAGAGTGTATGCTGTTCAGAGCCCCTCATTGAGGACATTTCAAGTTCATTTGTGCTCAGATTTGCTGACTGAATTGGCTCAGACGTATCGACCGGAGGTTTTGCTGATCGGAGCAACGCGAAGTGGGCTCGAACTCGCACCTAGGGTGGCGGAACGCCTCAAGACCGGATGCTGCACCGAATGCTCGAAACTGGACGTAGATCCTGAGAAGAAGCGTGTGATAGCTGACAGATTGGTACTCGGAGGCAACATGACCGAGACATTGATTATGCGTTCGAATCCTCAGATCTTCACACTTCCGAAGGGCGTTTTCCAGCCGCTCGGCAAGGATCCGAAACGGAGCGGCGAAACCGTACAGGTTCAACCAAAGATAGCTGAGTCCTCTGTCAAAGTACTCGATCGAAAGCCGAAGCAATTTGCAGGGGTGCGCATCGCCGAAGCTGAAGCCATAGTCTCCTTCGGACGTGGGCTGAAGAAGAAAGAAGACATCGGCATCCTCGAGGAACTCGCCAAGACCGTCAACGGTGTTGTTGGTTGTTCCCGTCCCATTGCCGAGGACTTGAAATGGCTGCCGATCGATCAATACGTCGGCCTGTCCGGACAAAAGGTGGCGCCAAAGGTCTACATCGCTTGCGGCATCTCAGGACAGATACAACACATCACAGGCATTCAGAATGCTCGAATTGTCGTCTCTGTGAACACAGACCCAAAAGCTCCGATCTTCGAGTACGCAGACTACGGAGTCGTTGGAGATCTCTACAAGGTCGTGCCTGCGTTGACGGATGCCTTCCGAAGGCTATCAGGCAAGTAGCACCACGATGCAACTATCGTTCTACCCCTCGAGCAAGCCCCTCGAGTGGTCGGTGAGAATAGGCAGTGCTAGGACTGAAGAGCAAATCAAGGTGACCAACAAGCGAGGATCAACCGCGAGCTTTGCTAGCGTCCTACCTTGCATGTCTATGTCATCGGCCCTGTTCAGTACTGTCGCCGCATCCAGTGAACGCGCTATTGAGAAGATTTTCTCCAATCGACGGTCAGGTAGCCTAAAGAGCATCCTTCTCATGCGCCGCATGATATTCAAGTCTCGACCGATCATGCTCTTCCATCGTTTCTCGTAACGTGAGAGATAGGACTCCGACGTGTCTCCCAGTGTACATGCCTCGTGGGCAACTTCACCTGCTACTCTTCCGCAGATGAGACCGAACACGATCCCGCCACCCGTAGTGGGTTTCACCTGCTGGGCGGAATCGCCTACAATCAACATCCTGTCGCGGAACGTCTTGGAGATGGGACCACCAAGAGGCATAGGGTGGAAAGATACGTCGCATGACGACGAACCTGCGAGCTTTTGAGATGCAATAGGATGTTTCGTCATGAACTTCTCTAGGAGGAGGCGTGCGTTTCCCTCGCGGGCCGCAAGACCTACTTTCGCAGTGCCATCCTTCCAAGGAATTATCCATGCGAACAAACCGGGGGCGTATGCAGACCCGAAGTAAACTTCGACCATTTCTTGATCAACGTCCTTCGCCCGATCGACATGAACCTGAGCGGAGTTCACCCACATCCATCTGCGACACTCACTCGAAGAATCCTGAGGTCTGAGTACGGGAGCTGCCCCTTCACTGTCGACAACCAACTTGCAGTCGACCTTTCGGTATTGGCCGCGTGCTGCAACCTGCAGTTGTAACTTTCCTCTCTCGAGGACCTGCATTGAGGTTGCCCGCGAGTTAAGTTGTATGTGGGCGCCCGCATCCTGAACCTTGGCGGCCAAGTGCCCATCGAAGGCTCTACGATCAAGAACCCATGTAATTGGGCTCCTGCGCTCAAGTTGCAGGATTTGCCCAGATGGCGAATGGAAGGTTGCTCCCCGAATCTCATTCTTGATGATTTTGTGGGGAAATGGACTTGCGAAACGCTTCATGCTTTTGATGCCCACGTGACCAGAGCAGTGTGATGGAACCCCTACTCGATCGTGTTCCTCGAGGACGAGGACCCGGGATCCAAGAGAAGCTGCAGTCTCGGCTGCTGTGGCTCCGGCTACACCACACCCGACCACGACTATGTCAGGGTTGAAACTCACTGGGAATCCACACCTCGGGGCGAAGTGGTCTCCTAGCTGGACAGAAGACACCGTCGCTAGATCCGAAATTCGTACGGGTAGATAAGGCTCGTGAAGAGTCGTCTCGAGCCAAGCTATGACTATCTGCCAGCGATGAGCTCTACTCGTCTCTTGCCCTTCATGAGGCGTGTGACCCTCAAGATTCCATTGAGCTCGAGCTTGAGGAGAGCGTTGTTGAGTTCGCGAAAGCTGACTTCTCCATAGCTCTCCTTTACCTCATCGAGGAGGTCTGTGTCGGTGAGGGCGCCTTTCCGTTGCAGAACCTCGACAACTGCTAGGTTCAGGGGGCGGGGGCCCCAGACCTTGTTCATCGGCTTCTCCTATCGCTGCCTCACGCTATGGCCTGGGGTACTGCGGCCCTCTCTCTTCTGAAGCGTTTCGAGAAGCTCTGGTACCAAGCGTCCATGTCAGAAGTTATGCTTGGTTTGATCTTATCCATGGCCTCTCGGAAGTCGCCAAGCGTGACTTCATTCGCTTCCACGTCTCTTCGGAGCGCGTTCATTGCGGCTTCTCTGCAGAGGGCTTCCACATCGGCGCCGGAGTATCCGACCGCCATGCGGGCAAGTTGGTCGACATCAACATCTTTTGACAAAGGCATGCTCTTAGTGTGGATCTTGAAGATCTCCTTGAGCGCTTTGAAGTCCGGGGCGGGCACGTAGATCAGCCGATCGAATCTGCCAGGTCTCAGAACCGCCGGATCGAGTATATCGGGGCGGTTGGTCGCTGCGATCACAACCACGTTCTGCAGGGCTTCAATGCCGTCTAGCTCAACTAATAGTTGACTGATCACGCGCTCACTCGCTCCAGAATCGGAGTATCCGAGCCCTCTTCTTGGAACGATCGAATCCAGTTCGTCGAAGAAGATTATTGCCGGCGCTGCGGTTCTTCCCTTCCTGAAGACCTCTCTGATCGCTTTCTCGGATTCGCCAACCCACTTGGAGAATATCTCGGGGCCTTTGATCGAGATGAAGTTGGCTTCGCCCTCAGTCGCGACCGCTCTTGCCAGCAGCGTCTTGCCGCATCCCGGGGGGCCGTATACCAGTACACCTCTCGGGGGCTTGATACCCATCTTCTTGAAGACCTCCGGCTTCTTTAGGGGCCATTCGACGGATTCGATTAGCTCGTTCTTGATGTCGTCTAGTCCGCCAACCTCTCTCCAGCGTACAGAGGGAACCTCAACGTACACTTCCCTCATTGCGGTGGGGGTGATTTCCCGATAGGCGGAGAGGAAATCTTCCTCCTTCACGACCATCTTGTCGAGTATCTCTGGCGGTACTCTCTCCTCTTCTAGGTTGATCTCGGGCATGTAACGTCTTAGCGCTTTCATCGCTGCCTCCCTTGAGAGGGAGGAGATGTCGGCTCCCGTGTAACCGTGAGTCATGTCTGCGAGGCGTTTGAGGTCGACATCTTCCGCTAGCGGCATGTTCCGTGTGTGAATCTGGCAAATCTCGTGTCGGCCTTGCTTGTCTGGTACACCTATCTCTATCTCTCGGTCGAACCTTCCGGGACGCCTCAACGCGGGATCGATCGCATTGGGTCGATTGGTCGCTCCGATGACAATTATGTTCCCCCGCGTTCCCATTCCATCCATGAGTGAGAGAAGCTGCGCGACGACGCGCCGCTCGACCTCACCCGTCACTTCCTCACGTTTGGGAGCGATCGCATCCATCTCATCGATGAACACTATGCTCGGGGCGGTCTCCTGAGCTTTCTGGAAGATCTCTCGAAGTCTGGCTTCAGATTCTCCATAGAACTTCGACATGATCTCAGGTCCGGAGATCACGTAGAAGTTTGCATCAGATTCGTTGGCGACCGCCTTCGCCAGCAGGGTCTTTCCACATCCTGGCGGACCGTATAGGAAGACACCTCTTGGAGGTTCGATGCCGAGCCTCTGAAACAGTTCGGGATGTCGAAGCGGCAGCTCAACCATCTCCCTGATGCGTTGAATCTCCTCGTGAAGGCCGCCGATGTCCTCGTACGTGACCATCGAGATGCCTTTCTTCTCTGGAGTGGGTTCGCTTAGAACCTGCACATGACTTGTCTCGAGTATCTTCACCGGACCGTGAGGTCTGGTCCGCGTGACCACGAGCGGGACGGCACTACCAAAAATGGAGAGAAGAGTCATGTCACCTTCCACGAACGGCATGTCCATGAATCTACGTTTCACAAAGCTGACGAATTCCTCGTCGACACTAAGCCTAACATCTGTCGGCGCGAAGATGATGGCTTGCGCCTCTTTCACATCTGCCCTCTTGAGCACGACATACTCGTTAAGCGCCACACCAGCGTTCCTGCGAATAAGCCCGTCCATTCGTACAATCTCTTCACCTTGGTCTTCTGCGTATGCGGGCCAAGCGACAGCTACTGTCATCTTCTTACCGTGGATCTCGACGAAGTCGCCAGCAGTGATGCCGAGCTTCTGCATCGTGTCGTTGTCTATCCTCACCTTGCCATGCCCGACATCTCTCTGCCGCGCGTCTGCGACCCTCAACTGTATGTCCTTTCCTACCATGCGTATTCATCCTCTTGATCGTGATCGCGACCAGGACAATCGGCGAGTCCCAATTCGCGAAACGTGTTACCGTAGGTAACGGCCGATCCATATAAACGTTACTTCTAGTAACACACCTCAGGTTCGCCACACATTGACGACCTGAATCTCTCCGACGTTCTCGACGGACTTCAGAGCTTCTTCCACTTTGTCCATCCTTCCTTCTTCCTCTGGCATTACGACGCGTGCAACCAAGGCAACCAACCCGAAAGCTATCGGCTCCTCGTCGAATCGTGCTATCGATGTCTCAGGTGGCAACGCTTTCTCGACCTGCTTTCTCAACTCTGTAAGATCCACGGTGGTCTCTGTGGGAAAGATCTTGACTTGCGCAACTACCTTCGCCAAATCAAATCACTACCTAGGGTCCTGTGAAACCGCATTTCGCACACTTGTATGGCCTTCCGAAGGTCCTGCACTTCTCGCACCGCCAGATCGAAACCTCGCCACAGTTCGGACACGGAAAATGCACCGCGCCCTCTCCAGGCATTATCGTCCTTGAACACCATGTGCAGGTTGGCATTCGCACGGTCTTGGTCTCGCTCAGTCTCGACGCCCTCTTTTCCTACAGCCGACCAGATGTGGCTTATTTATCCGTTGCTCGCTCGTCACACAGTCCCTCACTGAAACCCAAAGACTTCGATAACCAATCATTGCCGGGATTGCCATGAATTTGGAACCGACAAATTCATTTCACCCTTTCCCCGGTTTCCAATACTGGGCAACTCGAATTAGGCTCACAACTAAGTAGGTAGTGCGTTTGAAGATAGACACCGTCTGCGATCTGGGCAGTTTCAGACGGTTCATGATAGTAAGCACTTGTGATTCGTTCATTCCGGACGATTTCGTGGGCGACGAGAACATATTCCCCGAGAGAACTGCTGATCAAGGGACCATGTACGTTGAAGCTGAAGACAAGGAAACTCTCGAACAGATCAGAGACATCAGATTCACGCGCGTTTCGAACGTGCTCGGCATTATCTACAACTCCAAGAGTGGACGCACACACCTCAAGTGGCGACAATTCAAAGGTGACCTTGGGAAACTCACTGGCGAAGCGAGCACGAATACGATCGTGAATCTGAGTACGGCAGGGGCCTTAGACCCCAGCTACGTGAGGAAGTACTCTGGAGAAATTGGAGATAGCGCGAGCTCGGAAGAGCAGCAATAGAACGCGTCGTCACTATTGAGCTCCGAAGTATTCGCTGATCCTTTTCTGGAAGAAGGCCTCACGGAGGGTGTTGCTGCACTGAAGCCACGCCTTACGTGGGATACTGAGATGCTGGAAGGCAAAGTTCACTGCGGAATTGAAATTGTCAAAGCACGTAGGCTTTCTGGATAGAGCCGCTCTTACGCTTTCTCTCACATTCCACACTCCGACAGGGAGGATATACCCTGGGTGGATCTCCCTTAACACTAGGGCGGAGCTTTGTCGCCTCTCCTTGAGAAGATGTTCAGCGATCGCGAGCCTGCAGGCATAGTAGCAACCCCCAATATTTGCATAGGTCGTTCTTCCTTTGTACCCTTCATGATCACCCATCATTGCTGGGTACAATCCGGCTTCGTTCCAAGCAGTACCCGGAAACCAAGCTTCAATTGATTCGTAGCACCATCTCAAGGGCATCAGCATTACGACGTACCTATTGTCTATGTATCCAAAGGTGTGGATGCGGAAATCATCTATCGTCGGAAGCTGCTTGATCTCATCTAGAAGTCGCTCTGAGATGATGCTATCAACTGCTGTTATGCTCCAGCGTGTTGGTACGAGCCTCCTCCTTGACCCAATTCCAAACATGCCGACGCTAAGGGCTCTCTGTATTCGTGTTACCAACACACCGTCTGCATGCAGACCAACTATCGCATCGGCCGCATTGAGGTCTCGATCATAGTACGCGTTCTCGACGCGCCTGTCCGCCTTGATCCCCCAAGCTTGAAAGCTCCTGAGAGGGGCGGATGGACCAAAGGGTTGAGCTTCGTCGCTGACAGTCAGACAACCTACGGGTCTCCTTGCGAATCGTGCTTCCGATTCAGCAGGGCTGCAGCTCATGGCTAGTTCCTGCAATCGATCCACAATTCCAGACGGCTCTTGGGCATCAAAGATGTTGACTGGAGTCTTTCCTCGGACGAGAGAATACCTCATGTCGACGATCTCTTGGATCGTCTTGCCCATCCAGAACTCCGGCGTGTCCAGGATTGTCGTATCACCATGATAAGGAGGCATCATGGGCCCGATGAACACACGGGGATATCCGAACCTCCCCACAAAGACTCCGGGTGGCGTTGATCCGTGGATCTCCTCAGAGGCGATGAGGTTTCCGTGAGCCGCCAACGCTCTCGCCTTGGCCAATAGTGGGCAAGAGATCTTGCCACAGAGCATTCTACCCCCTCTGCATCTTACACAGAGGTCAGCGGAGGGACCACGTACTACTCGCAGATCCTTCAAAACATTGGGTTCTTGGCCTATGCCTGTCGTGAGGAAGTCATTGACCCAGAGCAGCTCTGAACTCAAGATGCGTAGCCTTTGTTGTGATGGTCACATGTCCATGTACTCGGTGGGGTGTTCTAAAGTGCGAGAGGCAGATGAAAATGACGGATGTTGTGCCATTCCGAGCGTCACATGGTGGAGTCGTGTACGCTTTTCTGTCGAGCTTGGGCAGAGTAGCCATTGTTGATCGATACCGTCTTGTACGCACACATTCTTGGCTCGAAATGGTTTAATTTCCGATAGGACCATCGACGCTCGGGAAACAGCAATGTCCTGCGGATGTTGTGGACCCGGATACTGGGTAATGCCATACCCCCCTATGCCTGCGAACCCAAGGATTCACTGGTGTGGGACTCCCATGCTGTGGGTTCCTCAGGTCGGAAGATGGTACTGTACGTCCTGTTGGAACTACGAAGGATACAACGCCTGGGGATTCTGGGAATAGGCAGACCGGTCTCCGTCCGTCCTCACAACTCTCTAGACTGCATGTGGCCTAGCGGATGCTTTAGGTTCAGGGGAGACGCGGTGGCGTGATGTCGTTTCACAGAAGAAATGCTGTAAGAGTTCATCCGAACAACGTTCCTCGGCTGGTCGGAATACTGGGTGGAATGGGGTTCAGAGAGCCGCTTTTCCAAGAATGGAGGGTTGGTCAACGATTTGGCCTCTCAAGACAGCTGACGAACCTGTTGGAATGGCACATACGAGGATTTGCCGACGGGACCTTGGATTCCGAGGTTGAGATATCTCGCAATAGACTGCAGCATCTGGCAGCAAGGCCGGGATCATACTACTCATCTCTGGTGAGGATACTCTTGAGGAACGGGATCCTTTTCCACGCCGGGGTCGGAACCCCCACCGACGCACGTCATGTCTACTTGCCCGAACCGTTCGGACGTGCGATTCCGATACAAGTCCCACATAGTGTTTGGTGGTGAAGCGCGGACTTCTGAGGTTGCGTTCGCAATAGCCTTTACGGAGTTCCGCCAAGACCCAGATTGAGGCCGGGGTCTTGGGCGTAGATTTGGGGGAAGTCCTGCGAAAACGGAAGATCCTGCTCGATGATATCTCTGGCAAGAGTCTGGCCGTAGACGCTTACAACACACTATACCAATTTCTGGCCATAATCAGGCAGCCTGATGGCACCCCTCTGATGGATAGGCAAGGGAGAGTGACGAGCCACCTTAGCGGCATTCTCTATAGGACATCCAATCTCGCCGAGAAAGGAATCAGAATCGTCTACGTCTTTGATGGGCGACCACCGGAACTCAAGGAGATGGAGATCAAACGACGGCGGAAGGTCAGAGAGGAGGCCGCCGTCAAGTACGAGGGGGCACTGAAAGCCGGTAAGATCGAGGAAGCGAGAAAATATGCTCAGGCGACTGCGACGCTGAGGGAACTCATGGTCGAAGATTCGAAGAGGCTGTTGGAGACGCTTGGGATTCCATGGGTACAGGCACCTTCAGAGGGAGAGGCCCAAGCGGCGCAGATGGCCGCGAAAGGTGACGTGTGGGCGGCTGCATCGCAGGATCACGATTCGCTCCTGTTCGGAGCTCCCCGCATGGTAAGGAACCTTACGATCTCTGGTAAGCGAAAACTCCCGAGGAGACAGGCATACGTGGAGGTAGAACCTGAACTTGTTGACCTTAGCGAGGTTCTAACAGACCTAGCACTCACCCACGAGCAACTGGTCGATGTTGGAATACTCGTTGGCACCGACTACAACCCTGATGGGGTGAGAGGAATCGGCCCGAAGACCGCGCTGAAACTGGTCAAGGAATCTGGAAGCTTGGAGGAGCTAGCGGCAAGAACTCGTGAGCTGGACCTTCCTGAGAACATCGAGAGGATCAGGGAGATCTTTCTGAAACCAGAAGTGCGGCACGACTATGCCCTAAACTGGAAGAAGCCGGAGGATGAGGAGGTCGTCCGCTTCCTGTGCAGGGAGCGAGACTTCAGTGAGGATCGTGTCAGAAAAGCTCTGGAGAAGATGCACGCAGGCCTATCGAGGCCCGCGACCAAACCCACGCTCGAGCGATACTTTGGCTAGCCATCCAGCCTCCTTCTGAGCTGGCCAAGCACAGGCATCCTCTGCATCATCTCAGGAGTGACTTTGCTCCAAGTGATCCCTTGCGGCCTACGCCGTAAGGCCTTGATCTCAAGTATACGCTTCGGAGTCACGATGTAGTCAACTGCAACATCATGATCCTCGTGTGGAACTGACTCAACAACTTGCAGCTCGTGAACTGTGGTCATGATCGGGACGGATTCTCTGATGAGATCCAGTTCGCGCAAGATCGCGTATTCCATCTCACTATACCCCTCGCCCTTCCCAATTCTCTCTCCATCACGAGCAACGGCCACGGAACCGACGATGGCGAGATCGATCTCAGGCAGCTCGTCGAGCGAGATCTTTCTCCCAAGCACAAGCGCACCGCGTATGCTTGAGGCGAAGTGTAGACGATCGGCCGGAACTGTATGATCCAGCAGGATGAATCCATCTCGCAGACGTGGCGTGGGCATCAAGAGGACCTTGCCGTGCGCAAGAACCTCGAATCTGACATGTCTCTGTGGGGAATCGGGGTTCACCTTCACGGCCTCAGCATTCTTGAATTCCTTCGTGGCTGCGAGCCTCCGCGCCGCTTCTTCTGCTCCTATGAAGTTTGGAATGCGATGGAATACGGGACGAGGAAAGGCAGCGATGTTCCGTTCTTCGAGACTCCTCCAGACATGTTCCCTGATGAGCTCCTTCTGGTGCGAGACAGAGAAGCTATCTTGCAATGGCAGGAGACCTCAGCCCCAACGCACTGACACGGACGCGAGCGTCTCGGACAGCCTCTAGCCCCGCCACCCGAGTTTTCCCTTGAGCGGCACGAAAGCGACTCCGCCCAAGTTCTCGCGCGTCGTCTTTCCATCATATGACTTCTTGACACGGAACAACTCTTGGTAGAAGTGTGGTGTCCCGACTGGAATCAAGAGAACGCCGCCACTCTTGAGCTGCTCAACCAGTGGGGACGGAACATCAGGCGCTGCGCTCGTCACGATTATGGCATCATAGGGAGAATGTTCTTGCAGGCCGACCGACCCGTCCCCGTGCACTATGGTGACCCTACTCGAGTATCCTGAGTCCTCCACATTGAGTTTCGCGAAATCTGCGAGTTCCTTGATTATCTCGACCGACCAGACATGGCCCCATGTATCTTGTGGCTGGTCGCTTGGAGCAACCACCTCAGCGTATACACAGCTCATGTAGCCGCAACCCCCGCCCACCTCGAGTACCTTCTGGCCTAGCTTCATCCCCGCATGTTCGCAGAACAAGGCTGTCATGTGGAGTGCGCTCGTCGTCTGACCACAGCCAATAGGAAGCGGAGAATCAACGTACGCGTACCGCATCTCCTCAGGTCGAAGGAAAAGCTCACGCGGGACCGCCAGCATCGCCCTCACTATGCGACTATCATGAAGGACGCCCTCTGATCGGAGCGCCTCGACAGCTCTTCTCCGCTCCTCAGAGAAATCCATCAAACTCAGCGTCCGATCCACATGCGCGTAGGATGCGCGTCGATAAAAGCCTTAGAACCTTGCACGCCATTGAAAAGGGACATGCATGTGATTGAACGTCTTCAAGCATGGGGTCATCCCGAGATACGTGCGGCTCACAAGACCACTCTCCAGATTACGAAGGAGACTCACCTAACAGGTCGGGGAGACTGCATAGTTGCCACTCGTGCCTCCAAAGGTGCCGCTGATCTACTGCCAGAATTCTCGAGATTAGCCAAGAACAACAATACTAGTCTCACGCTCACAATTACTGCGGCAGAAAGAAGTGAGATAATCACTGGGCGAGGAGACGATCGACTTACCTTGAGTCACCCGAGCGATCTCGTGGCCCGAAAGAGCGCGTACGTATGCCCGCGCACCTTGATGGTTCAATCCGACAAGTCCGCATCGGACTTGAGCCGGGAATTCGTTAGGACCCTGCGCGATCCATCACTGAGGATAACAGTCGAAATCCTAGCAGAACTCTAGTTCCATGACCGTGTTTAGACCAGCAATGCGTCAACTGCTACTTGAAGTCTGTACGGAGCAACTGTCTTCACAACTCTGGTCGCCAAGATTGACCTCACTCTTCGTCCCGTTCGCTCAACACACTCCCTGAGCCTTTCGGAGGCTTTTTCTGTCGGCCGTTCATCTGACTCGAATGAGTAGAAGTGGATAATCCCCCTTTTCTCCGCAAGACTTGAGCATGCTTCGCTGACGAAGTCGAAGGCGCTTCCTGGGAGGTTCATGATCACTCTGTCGGCCTTTCCGAGAAGCTTCGATCTGATGACGTCTCGGACATCCCCCATGATCGGCGTGACGTTCTTGACTACCTTGTTAGTGAGCACGTTTGATACTAGGAACCTGAATGCTGATGGATTCACGTCGATAGCATATATGCGAGACGAGGGTTGCATCTTCGCCCCTAGAATTGAGTAAGGTCCAACGCCCGCGAACATGTCTACCACTGTCTCGCCAGATTGAACCTGTGAGGCAACGCGCAAGCGCTCATGACTGAGCCTAGGGTTGAAGAAGACGCTTCTGACATCCAGTTCGAACGTGCATCCGTGTTCTCTGTGACGGGTAATAGGTGCGTCTTCGCCTGCAATGAGTCTGAGTTCCCTGACCCTGTAATCACGGGAATGCGCACCGGCCTTTGCCATCACCGTCCTGATCTTGGGAGAAGTCTCCAGAATCGCCTTGCCAACCGCCTCTTCAAAGGGGGCGAGTTCACTCGGCAGCTCCACAATGGCAACGTGACCGACGATGTCGAGTGATCTCGGAATCCTCTCGAGGAGATAGGACGGGAGTTGGCTCTCGAGGACTTCCGCCAGAGTACGCTGTGCGGGTTGCCTCTCACTGAAATCTCGCCTCTCGATCCTAGAGGATCCCAGCACAAGCGACAGACGTTCTGACTCGTACCCGTCGGGGGGGCGAACGAGTGGGACACAGAGTTCTGTTTCCGTCGCTAGAATCCTCAGAGAGTCGTCGATGAGATTCATACCACGCGTCAAGCGGATGGCTGTTTCGCCCTTGCTGAGAACAACCACAAGCGCAAGAGCACTGACCATCTCCCAACTCTCCACTTGATCACTGTTGTTGCTCTGATTTCAATCTTGAAACCGATAGCAAATAGGAGAAAGGTGGAGAATCGTCTGCCGGAATGACCCACCTAGATCCCGGTGTGCAATCAATAAGGCCAAGAGAGTCAAGCTGTGATAGCCCAGACTTGACTTCTTCAAGATTCGCGAGAGCCACATCCTTGTCACTGTGAACCTCTGAAGCTGCAAGGAGACCGTGCCTGACCGTTCAGATGCTGCATTCTTGTTCCTTGACAGTGAATCGAGCGTGGATGAAGCTCGCCTGAAAAAGAATCCGCCTACTTTGCGTCGGCTGTTTGAGGTTTCCGTTCGCGTTGCGGGAGCCAAAAAAGGGGGAGGGTCTTGCTCTCTTTCTCTTCTATACCCTGCGCAATGCGGAAGTGGGCAATTCCCATACCGTGCCGGAAACGACGGAAGTAAAGATCCCCGAGTAGCCGACGCTCGAGAACCAGAAGGTTGGGTCATACGCTGCTTCGAAAACTGTCTTGAAGGCTACAGCTTCATTTGGCTCGAAATATTCCGATACTTCATAATGAAGTCCAACATAGAGATCAGCCGTGTACAGGCGTTGCATGGGGCTCTGCATCATCGCGGCACCCGGTCCCCGGTATGCTACTTTGTGATCGTCCCAGCCCCAGAGGTCGACGAAGAAAACTTCGGGCACTTCTCCGTTCGATGGGATTCCATAGCCGGTAACGCCCATGTGGACTGTTCCTCCGAGCTCGGTGTTGTTGTAGCTTGCGTAGGCCCCGTGTGCGTCGTTGATCCAATCGTTAGCTACGTGGTTGTGGACATCCCAGTCGACGTATTCTACCCAGACAACATCCGCGATAGTCTTGACACCAATGTTCGTCACGGTAGTGACCACGGATACGCTCGGGTACGCCTTGTCGAACATCCAGTGGCGAGTAACCAATAGATTCCAGTCTGTTGTTCTCCACGCTACCTTGATCTCACATTTGGTCGCTGTATTCTTTATGAGCCCTGCATTGGCACTGCGAATCAGTGTAATGTTGCTGCTCGCTGGGGGTGGATAGCCTTGGCTTGGGTGCCACAGAGATACCTTGTCACCTGCGGGCAACCTATAGACGAGCTTGAAACCGTGACCCCACCACGCCCATGCAAGTGACTCGTACTGCGCCCCTATGGGGAACTGAAATCCGGTGCCAGGATCTGTTTCACCGACTCCGAGAGTCCCGAAATTGTTTACGCCGATCTTGATGAAGTTTCCTGTGCAAATGAATCCTGGAATGTTTGTGAGGGGCGCAGGGTGAACTGTTCCTGGTCCTTGTTCTCCTACATTTTGAGCAGACATGGGAGCGAACTGCGCGAGAAGAAGGGCAAGACTAACGGCGATCAAGAGACTGCTTACTCTTCGCAAGTTGTTACGAAACCTCGTCATTGTGACAGATTTTCCTGTCCTGTCACATCGCACATCTATGCATCTGTCCCCCTATCTGCCTTGCGTATATGGACAACGCCTATGCATATGCGGGCGTACATTTCGTATATACCAAAGATATTGCGCCACGCTGCGTGTAACCCGACAGATCCACTCTCGCCATGTAGCGCACCTTGAGCGTTCGTGACTTGCTGTACAATAGATTGATTGGACTACAAGTCATGGCAGGTTCGAAGATGATCGGCTACTGGGCTTGGTCCTTGGAAGAGAGTGGCTCGAGGTGGACAAACATCAGTGTCACCCCGATCACCTAATTCGGACGATATTTGTGATCCCAGTTCGAGCCAGACGGGCAGAAATGTCGTAGCGCCACCAGAGGACGGCCGGACCACGCGCAACGTAAGATCTTGGTGTCTTCGCGAACGAACGTCGCCAGAGCTGCGTTAGCTGTTGAAGAGAGCCTGACGTGGTCAGCGCCGTATGACTCCGGATACTCATCTACATCAGGTCTTTGACGCGGAAACTTCATATGCTTCCTTCGGGGCTTGGCCGTACTTCCTGATAGGGGCAAGATGAGAACGCTGACTAGGCTTTGCATAATCATCAACAACGACCTCAACAAGCGGTTCCGGGCAGCAATCAACGAGACGAACGATGGCATAAAGAAGGGAGACGTAAGCCGCGCCGTAGAGGAGGCCATAGAACTGTGGATCAGACACCAGACCTCCGACATCAAACGAGAACGCGAACCTAAGCACACGTTCAGAGCTCGTTAGAGAGCCGATGCGAGCATCTACACGTCTAGGCTACGAAACTCTAAATATTGTGAGTGAGCCGACGTTCATCGTGAGAGAGACTTGGTCAAGTGGCGTCGTCGAGAAGAGGTTGTAGGGAAGGAAGTCATCGACGCCGACGCCAAGAAGATCGGAACAGTGAAGGATCTCGCATGGTCGAATGAGGGAAGGCTTGCGATCATAGTTGAGAGAGGCTTGGAAGAGGAATCCTACCTACCATTCGACCAAGTCGACAAGATCGGAGATGTGGTCTTCATAAGGGCCTCGAGTTCACTAGAGTCCGTCCCAATGAAGACGTGCCCAGTGTGCAAACACAAGAACCTTGTTGATGCAAAGTTCTGCCAAAAATGCGGGAAGACCATGGTGGAGGAGAAGAAGTAGAGCTCGCGCCGGGTTCGTTGCGTCATTGCTCGTTATGGCTTAGAGGCAGTTGAATTCGGCACAAACATGGGGGGACGTTACTGTACCGTGATCGGAACGCTAATATACCCTCATCCATGCCACATGATTCGGGGGAAATATGTGAACACGGGCACCTTGCCTCCGACCGCAAACTCCGCCACAATGACATCGATCATCCGAAGAAGCCTCCTTCGAGCCGTTGACTGTGGGCTACTGGCTCTCGGCGAGATGGCAAGAGCGACCGTCTACCACTGCCTTCTGACAACCCGTGGCCTCACCCGCGACGAAATCCCTGACAAGCTCGACA
>Ga0209725_1000207_pt1 | contig 36425 bp, 28 predicted proteins | sample I18A1metaG_FD_184145 | JGI IMG/M metagenome (GOLD analysis project Ga0209725, IMG submission 184145) | Lake sediment bacterial and archeal communities from Gulf of Boni, Indonesia to study Microbial Dark Matter (Phase II) - ​I18A1 metaG... | ecosystem: Environmental > Aquatic > Freshwater > Lake...
TCGTGAAGTCAAGGCCTATCCGATGTTGAAAGGTTACAGAGGCAATCCTCCGGTCGACGAAGACACTATAGTACGTGTTCTACTGGCGGCTTCGGATCTCATGATGGAAAATCCGCACATCAATCAGATGGATCTGAACCCAATAATGGCCTACGAGAAGGGCGCCAACGTAGTTGACGCAAGAATGATCCTGCAGAGCTAACAGACCGTCATGCCTCGCCGAAGCGGCTGTCGCGGTTCTCAGTTCAAAATGCCTCTACGCTTCTCCGTTCAGTATGAGTACGGAACAACAGCAACTTCGGCCTGTGTGGCATGTGGTCCTGACACTTTGCCAAAGCTTATTTAAGAAGGAAAATTCTCCGTGTTACATTATTGTCTGGTCGTGGCTGAGGGCTGGAAATGGCACAGGTTGCCGAGACGGTCGAGGCTCTCGACGAGAAGATCACGTCGTCGAGAGCTAGACGCGACCAGCTGGATGACCAGGCGAGGCTTCTGGCTCAGAAGAGAGACGAACAGAACACTCAGTTCCAGAAGCTGAAGGAGCAAATTCATGAACTAAGAGACAAGAGGGACTCGCTAAACCTCCAAGTACAAGTGCTCAAGGCGAAGAGGGACAAGGCGAGAAAGAGAGTGAAGGCCAAGCGTGCCGAGATGGATTCTACAAGGAACATGATCACCGAGCTTGAGAAGAGAGCTTCCGGCAGCTACTCAGGCCTAAAGAAGAGGATGCAAGAGTTAGAGTGGAGAATACAGACGAATCCTCTCTCGGCAAAGGAGGAATCTAGACTTATCGGTCAGATCAAGGGGCTCGAATCCCGAGTTGCAGTCCACGACAGAATACTTGAGTTGAGAGACAAACTGATCATGCTTCAGGCCGAAATCAACGCGGCTCGGCTCGAGGCCAACGAGGCTCATGACAAGCTGAGCACATTCGCGGAGGAGAGCGAGGTCTATCATCAGAAAATGATTGAGGTCGCGAAGCAGGCGTCGGATCTGAAATCGAAGGCCGATGAGGCTCATCTTAACTATATTCAGCTGAAACAACAGGCCGATGAGGCTCATTCCGAGTATGTGAATGCGAAGCAACTCAGACAGAGGATTATCACAGAAGACCAGATGACCCGACTCAGGAAGCAGCAACAGGTCAAGAAGAAGGTTGAGGATATGGCCGAGGGGAAGTTGAGAAGGGGAGAGAAGCTGTCCCTTGATGAGTTCAGGGCTCTCGTCGAAAAAGGGGCGCTATAGGTCCTGCACGAGCTATCCATTTGTCACCGTTCACGCTCAGAGTTCTGAACGTATGCCGTGAGGAATAAGACGGTTGACCAAGGTAGCTCTTATCGGTGGATCAGGTTTCGAAAACATGCTGGGAGGAGGAAAAGTCGTTGATGTTGAAACTCGATATGGCAAGTCTCTCCCGGTGACAATCGGCACCATTGACGGCTGCGCTGTTGTCTTCGTTCCAAGGCATGGCGCGGGACACACCGTTCCTCCGCACAAAGTGAACTATCGAGCGGTTATCGCAGGAATTAGGAATCTAGGTGTTGAGCGAGTTATCGCAACGAATGCGGTAGGCGCCATCAATAGGAGGTATAAGCCAGGAGACATAGCGATACCTCTGGACATCATAGATTTTACAAAGTCAAGGTCCGGAACTCTATACGATGAGGCTCCTGTAACGCACATAGATGTTACCCAACCTTATTGCCCAAGCCTGAGACAGGTTCTTGTCAAATCTGCCAAGGAGCACGCCAAACGGGTTTGGACAGACTCGGTGATGGCCTGCACAGAAGGACCGCGTTTCGAGACTCCGGCAGAGATAAGGATGTTCAATATTCTGGGATGTGATATGGTCGGAATGACGGGAGCCCCAGAGGTCTTCCTTGCAAGGGAGGCAGGGCTATGCTACGCTACAATTTGCTTTGTATCGAATATGGCTGCAGGACTACAGGCCAAGGTAACCCATGAAGAGGTGGAAGAAACAGCTTCGAGAATGGCCTCAACCATAAGAGCCGTAGTGTCTGGAACAATTGCTCAACTCGGCGACGCCGAAGCTTGCACTTGTAGAACACTGCCAAAGACGGGAGCGTAGAAGTCAGGATGCTTCGCAGTCTATTGGAAGCGATCGGCATCTACAAGATCTACGAGAAATGGCTCCTTGACCAAGTCAAACACAAAGAGATGCCTCAGCACATAGGAGTAATACTGGACGGAAATCGGAGGTGGGCTGTGGGACGCATGCTTCCTCCTTGGGAGGGCCATAGATTCGGCGCGAAGAAGGCAGAGGACTTTCTTGAATGGTGCCTGGAACTTGGAATACAGACCGTTACAGCCTATGTCTTCTCAACTGAAAACTTCGAGAGGTCAGAGGACGAAGTCTCTCAGATCTTTGGCATCGTAGAGGAACAGGCAAGAAGGCTTGATGGCGACCGCAGGCTGGAGGAAAGTGAAGTCAGAGTGAAGGCAATCGGAAGGATCGAGCTCCTTCCAAAGCGAGTCCAGAACTTGATTGCTAAGATAGAGGACCAGACGAAGAGCTATGACAAGCATTTTCTTAACATGGCAATCGCGTACGGCGGCCGGGCTGAAATTGTTGATGCCGTTAGAAAGATGGCCACAGATCTGCAACGTGGAGCAATATCGCCACAAGACATCGAGGAAAACACCTTTCGAAACTATCTATACACGGCTCATCTTCCTAATCCATATCCAGATCTGATCATAAGGACATCTGGTGAGGAAAGGTTGAGCGGCTTTCTACTCTGGCAGTCGGCATACAGCGAACTTTGCTTCTTCGATGTCTACTGGCCTGAATTTCGAAAGATCGATCTACTGCGTGCAATAAGAATGTATCAGAGAAGAAGGCGAACATACGGCCGGTAGGCATCGTACACTTCATGTTGTCTTCAAGTTTGTCTGCGAATGGTTCAAAGGCCCATGCGAGCCTGAGGTGATAAGCCATGTTGGGGGCATGTTCCGTCTACACGAGGAAACGGATTTGCGAGCAAATCAGAGTATCCACTGCACTGTTATGCTTCCTCATCCTTAGTCCGTTGACTTCTGGTGTCGCGGGCGGCTTGACGATAGAGAACTCACTTACACTCGGTCCTGCAGAGAATAAGGTGACATCCCTCGCCGTGAAGGGGTCGATGTTGTATGTTGGTCTGAACACCGTTCCTGGAATTATCGCCAGAGTCGACGTGAGCTCGATGAAGAAGGTCGGTTCTGCATTGAGGCTATCAGACGGCGAGAACTCAATCTACTCGCTTGCGGTCGTTGAAGACCACCTGTATGCGGGGCTGTATACTTCGCCAGGAAAGATAGTGAAGGTCGATATGCAGACCTTTTCCAAGGTTCAAACCTTGACACTATCAGAGGGTGAGAACTGGGTCAGCTTCCTAGCTGCCTCAAATGGGTTCCTTTATGCAAGTCTAAGAATGTGGCCCGGGAAAATAGCCAAAGTCAGTCTTGGCACATTCGAGAAGGTTGACATGCTCGAGCTGGCTCAGGGAGAAAACAACATTTACTCAATGGCAATTAGCGACAGATATCTTTACGCAAACATCGCCATGACGCCCGGGGGAGTCGCAAAGATTGACTTGCAAGCATTCTGTGAAGTGGAATCCCTGCGATTTCGACAAGGGGAGGACTACTGTCAACCAGTCTCTATCTCAGGAAACCTGTTGTTTGCAGGGTTCTACTCCAAACCTGGAGGAATCGCAAAAGTGGACTTGACGACTTTTGAACAGGTCGGTTCTTCCATACGCTTTCTCAAAGACGAGGACAACGTTTGGAGCCTTCTCGCTTACCGAGGCTACATCTACGCTGGACTAGATGCGCGCCCCGCGAAGATCATTAGATTGAACGAAGATCTGAGGAGAATTGACACACTGCAGTTAGGAGAAGGCGAAGGCGGGGTATACGCCTTCGTCCCCATGAACGGTTTCCTGATCTGTGGCGTATACAGTTCTCCGGGAAGAGTTCTGTTCCTCCGCTCAGACAAGCCAGTCTCGGAGCCTGTTTCGTTTCCATCCCTGCCCGCAATAATCCTTGTCGGCACACTGTGTTTGAGCATCTGGATCTTGAAGAAGTCAAGGCTACAGAGAGCCTGATCGCCTGCAGAACATTCTCTCTGATATCCTACACGTGTCTTCCCCACTTTGACAGAAGTGTGTCTGGGCGACCCTACAAGCATTCAATCTGAAGTTCTTGAAGCCCGCTTCACAAGAGAAGACGCAAGGCTGGTTGCGGGCAGCCTGCGATGCTTGGTTTGTCTTCGCTTGGCCGCGCGGACAAGGAGCAAGGCTGCCGTCGCAGCAACGGCGAAGACCGCGGAGCTTCTGGAGAAAGTGATCTCAGGTATGTCTATCGACATCGCGTGAAGCATAGCCTCAACACATTCTGCCGTCGTCTCAACAGTCGACTTCGTGTCGACATGTGTGCTGTTCTCTATTGCAACATAAAACCCTCCGTGTACTACTCTTGTATTGTTCACTTGCTGCATGTCTAGGTTCATCTCATTCCTTCCGACAAGCCAGTAGTAACACAATTCTGCTAAAGACCAGTAGTACGATCCTCCAAGATCTACCCAGACAAATGCTAGATCCCTGACGAATTCCGCCGCGTTCAATGTCTTCTTGGGATAGACTTTGGCTAAAGTCTCTGTGCGATGTTCACTGGGGCCGCCGTGATGATCCATCGTTGGAACGGCGAACCCTTCAGTCCAAGCGATCATCCTCTTCCGCAGAAGGCCGTAATCGGGCTCGGGCACCATGAGCCCGACAAAAGTCCAATAGGAGAGAAGGCCAAACATGGCTCGTCCATTCGAAAGTGTTGTCTGAATTGTCTTTGAATGATTGTCGTAGAAGCCTCCGTATCCCCAAGAGTTTCGATTCATTTCCTGCTGTTCTAGGACCCATTCAAGTGTCTTCTGAGCCGCTCCGTAGAACCTTTCGGCCCGGATCCGGTCTCCCCATTCGTGCTCATATCCCGAAATGCAGGAGAGAGCACTAAGCATCATTCCGACATCCTCCGTTCGCGTAGTACGCGCTTCTGGGTACGTGAAGACCCAGCTTCCATCTGTTTTCATGCTGGTTTCGATCCACGAATCGATCGAAGACTCTATTCTCTGAATGACAATATCCCAGAATTCGTACTCAATGCCCCCCTCTGGAAGTGTGCGCATAGTGAAAGCTGTCTGCGCCATAAGAGCAGCTATGTGGGCGTTCCAGTAATAGAATGTGCCCGATACGGCCCACTGTCCTAGCTTCAGGTCATAGTGGCGATAGAAATCCAGTGTCTCTGCTTGACTCTCCAACACGAATTCCGCAGATGCCCTCAACCACCTATCGTGCCTTTCCGAAGTGAAATGCCTGTGATAGTTGCACAGAGTCCATGCGACCCTTGCGTTGTCTTCAGAGAATATCTTTCTCTCATTTCCAGTCTCGCTTGTGAAACCGTATCTCTTCTCCTGATACTCTACTGCCTGTCCCAGAATCCAATCAGTCCCTCTTTCGATCCGTGTTATGATGTTGACTTCAGCGGCGCTTGTCACAAGAAGGGGGAACGGCATCACAATCATGCCAAAGAATAGGACGACTAGAAGGCACACATTTCGACACAGAGTCGATCGGTCAGACAAGTCGCCCTCATCCATCTACTTGCTGGCTATGCGGGATACGTCAACTGAGTTGTGGGCTCCTTTTATCTGGATTTTGGTCAGAGCACTGGTTACATTACAGCTCGTCTAACAAGCAACCACGTAAAGTCACTGCATGACTCCAATCGAGCATGGGTCACGCGTCCTCGTTTGCTCTGAGGAATGACAACTGTGCATCGCATCATCCAACCTTTTTATGCGTACTTGCTTCAAAACATTATACGATTGGAGGAGTATCACGCGGACATACCAAGTCGAAGCACATTGACACTGAGATCTCGCCAAGGGCTTCAGCTCCTTCTGGTAATCGCATTAATCATGGTAGTTCCGCGGGCATTTTGCTCAGAGTCCACCGAGGAATATGGATATTCCCATTCGATGAAGAAGGAAACGGTCTATTCGGTTAAGAACAGAATAGTCGAATTTTCGGTAGACGCAGAGACCAAGAGCGGAGACTACATCAAAGCAACGAATGAAGGAGGACTTATCTTCATCAAGGGAATCAGCCTGAAATTGGTTCCTTGGAACGCCGTATATGACTTGACGACAAAGACGTGGGTGGTATTCCTTGCAAATGTTACGTCAGACAACTTCCAGATACTATACTTATACCTGCACAACGGCACCGGCTTTTTCACACTCTGGTGCTATGATTACGATGCTTCGTCATTCGAAGGCTACATATTCTATGGTTCTGATCTTGTCAAGAACAATACTTTGCTGACTGCGTCCGTACAGATGCCGAATCTCTCAATTGTTCCAGTGGCGAAACATGCGAGTGAGATATCAGCGTTAGGTCCGAGCCTTTTCATTGCTGATCAACAGGGGCTTTATCTCAATGGGACTCGTAACTTGTCTTTGTATCCAATCCTTCACCGAAGCTTCCCAGGGACAAGTGAACTCTGGGTCGTGATCGATGACCATCAGGGCGGACTCTACTACTGCATCTTGTACTTCTTCGAGAATGACACAGAGCATGTATTCCGGGGACACACTCTTCGATTGAATGATCTGTACCAGGCCTCGTTTGAAAATATTGCAGCTCAGTGGGTGCCTGGCCTTTTTCCCTACCTCTTGAACGTGAACAGCGAGGACGGCAATGTCACTGTGAAGATTAACGGGTTTCCCTTCAAGACGGACAAGCTTGGAAGAATAGAGATACGTGTTCCAAGAGGGGACATCCCCATCGAGGCTCAAGCGGAGGTTGCGACAGGGGTAGGTGTAAGAAGGGTTTTCAGCGAGTGGAAGTGGTTCACAAAGTCAAATCCTACCCTTCTAAGAATCACTCAGAACACGGACCTATACCTCACTTACAAGACGCAGTTCTACCTGTCACTTGATTCGCCGTATGGGTCACCAGTCGGCCAAGGATGGTATGATGCAGGTGTGGCCGCAAGGTTCTCCGTAGAGCCTCTTATTGAATTTCCAAATGGAACAAGGCTAGTGTTCTCTGGTTGGAAGGGAGACGGAGAAGCCTGGAACCCTCAAGGAGAAACGACAGTTGACAGACCAAAGGTACTGCGCGCGGTCTGGAGGCGACAGTATGAGATTCTGGTTTCGACAAAGGGGCTACCGACTGGTACCGCTGTAGGCCTCATGGTAAACGAGAATCAAACATCGGTGACAGTTCCATTTACGCACCGACAATGGGTCGACGCAGGATCCGGCCTAACAGTCAAGGTCGATCCAACCAATATGACCTCTTCCGAGATCAGATATGTCTTCCGCCGTTGGCAAACAGAAGCTGGAGCGACGGTACTGTTCCCAGTTACCGTGAGCAGTCCTATCCAGCTCTTCGCAAGATACGAGATCCAAGAACCGTTTGAAGGCAAGATCACCCTGCAACCAGTTCCTGACATGCTACTGGTGCGCGACACAATCACGATCAGAGGCGTGGCACTTCCTCCACGATCCTTCACTAACGTTACTATTCTGTGGAGCAAGAACTCCATCGAGTGGGCTCCGATTGCAACAGTCATGGTCGATTCGAAGGGCAATTACGAGTACGTCTGGAAGGCGGAGCAACTTCAGAAGATCTACTTGAAAGCCAAATGGGTGTACGACCCGGACTACGAGCCCCTTGAGAGTCCCGTCGCAGTAGTAACACGAGTCGTCGTGCCAGGCAGCGGTGGATGGGAATCGCCGCAATTTCTCCATACTCTTTTGGGGTTCCTTGAGGGCCTACACGCTCCCAGCCAGTTGGTGGCGATGCTGCTGTATCCTCTGATAGTGATCAATAGGCTAGCCACACTGCTCACGGTGGCGGCTGGGACTCCTCAATGGCTTCAGGAAGCTGTAACATGGATTCTCACAGGTGGGCTAGTAGGTCCAATCTACTTGGGTCCGTTCCTTGTCATTGTCGCGTTGGTATGGAAGAGAATGACGAAAAAGTCTGTATCGGCCAGCAAGATTTTACCAGTGGTCGCTGTGGCTGCAATCGGAATTGGATTGATTCTGGTCGGGCATGTCCTGTTGGCGCCTACAATTACACAGCTGGGGCTTGCCCTTGCGGCTGTTACTTTTTCGTTTGTGACAGCATCTCTGGCTGCAGTGGCAATAGCAAAGATCTCATAGGGTGCCATGTTGTGCTCAGAAGGTAACGTCTTCCAATCACAGTAGGACCTGCCTCTGGCGTTTTGTCTTCCTGCCTTATAAGAGCTGACAAACCCCTCGCCCAAAGCACTATTCGCGTTCTCTGCGGACCGGGCAAAAATGACCAACACATGTAGATTTTCGTAGAGTCCCCTCACCGACTCTTCATGATAATGTGCTTTGAACTGCTTTATGTCGCAAGGCGCGTTCCTAGGCGGCTGTTCGATCGTTAGGTATTTGTGCAAAGGAGGAGCGCGAGAAACGAAGGGTTGTGTTGTCCTTAGGTTACTCGTTCTTCTGAATATCATATCGGTAGTCTCGAATCCAGTAGCATCGCGGCCATTCGCCGCCTATGCCACTTCCAACGCCTCAGCTCATTTCTCTCCACCGCTGAATGAGACGGCTCCTATACCGATACCAGTTCCAATGTCGATATCGTTCGCATATGGGCTCGCTCCTTCCGGTTCCCTGTCTACGATTGTTTTGTGCACCGAATTTAGGAATGCCAATCATACGAAGACCAAAGGAGAGATTAATGACACAGTCTTCAACAAGGTCAACAACTATTATCGAGAAGTCTCCTATGGCAAGACCTCCCTTACTGGAGATGTTTCACGATGGTATCAGATGAACAAGACGGTGGGGGCCTACGGACGAGACAGCGCTCTGAATGTCGATGACACAAACGATGATGGATCTCCAGACAGTTGGTTGCTCATTCAAGAAGCAATTGATGCAGCCGACTCAGAGATAGACTTTAGCAAGTACTCCTACATCATGGTGCTGCATGCTGGCCCAGGTCAAGAAACTTCTGGCAACCCGAATGACATCTGGTCATGCGCGTACCTTATGGGTATCTGGTTCAGGACGCGCGATGCAGTATCATATTCCAAGGCGATAATTGTTCCAGAAACGCAGAGTCGAGGGGCAGACATTGTCGGAGTAATCGCTCACGAGTTTGCCCACCTTCTCGGTCTCCCAGACCTCTACGACCCGTACCGGAGGGACGACTATGTCGGCAATTGGGAGTTGATGGGGAAGGGCTTGTGGAATGGTAATCCGCCCAGCAGCAGCCCAGCTCACATGTTGGCGTGGGCCAAGATCAGGCTTGAATGGATATCAGAAAGCCAAGTAGCAGTCGTGTCAAGCGGAATCATTCGCAACGTCACCCTAAGCCCCATTGAGCTTAACGGTACGACGCTGGCCGTCAAGATCCCGTTAACGGACAGGAAATACTACTTGATGGAGCTGAGGCAGAGAGTCGGATATGACCTAGCCTTACCAGATGTCGGTCTTCTGATTACGTACGTAAACGGAGAGATTGGAGGTCCTGGCTTCGTCCGGATAGTAGACGCGAACCCGCTAACAGCTACACTAGATGACTGCACATTCAAACCGGGCAGGACATTCACTGACACAGCAAACAAGATATCCGTATCAATCCTGAAAACAAGCGGACAGAACTACATTCTGCAAATCAATCGCGTGGGACCAGCTCCTGATATCTCAATCACGAAACTGGACATGTCACCGTATCCTCCTCGTTCAGGACGATTGCTTGCACTGATCTTTCACATAACCAATCAGGGCACGGCAACAGCACAAAACTTCACTGTGCAAGTCTATCTTGACGCGAAACTTCTCTACAGCAACTCGTACACTCTTGAAGCGGGGCAGGCGCAGCTTATACAGTTGACTTGGAACGCGACATTCGGAAAACATGTTGCCAGATGTGTCATCGATTCTGCAGGTAGACTGAGCGAGATCAACCGTCTAAACAACGAGATCACTCGCGAATTCATAGTGGGGTCAATTCTGTCTGTCAGGCTCCCGTGGAGCGGGGGATCGATCAAGGTCAACGGAACAACATACACGGGAAACGGCACAGCAACGATCGAGGTGCCGATTCTACTAGGGCAACAGACAATAGAGGTTCCGCAGGAGCAAGTCATCTCACATGGAAAGCGATACCTCTTTGTTCGATGGAGCGACGCCGACACCTCGAACCCAAAGATACACCAAGCCACAGGAGACGTGACACTCTCAGCCGAGTACAAGACTCAGTATCGTCTAACAATAGACTCAGGTGAAGGTACAAGTTCCGGCGACGGCTGGTACGACGAGAGTGGCACAGCATCCGCAAAGGCGAATTCACCAACTCAGATAAATAGCGGAAAGACCCGTCTCGTCTTCTCTCACTGGAGCGGAGACTACGCCTCGAACTCCACCACTTTAGAGCTTCATATGGATCGGCCATATAATATCACTGCGAACTGGTACATCGAGCATTATCTGGCCATATCATCAACAGTAACCAACTTTGAAGAGGGATGGCATAGAGAAGGAACAGTTGTCAAGTTGAAGGCGCCATCCTCCATCGATCAGGGCAACCAGACGAGAAAAGTGTTCGTAAGTTGGTCAGGCGACATAACCTCAGAGTCGATGGAGGTTGCAGTCACAATGGATGGTCCGCGAGCCATAGTTGCAAATTGGAGAACCGAATACGAACTCCTAATACTCAGCGAACATGGCAAAGCTTCAGGCCAAGGGTGGGTTGCTTCGGGTTCAACAGCAAGATTCTCGATCGAACCCTTTGTCGATCTAGGAAGCGGCATTCGCTATGTCTTTTGTGGGTGGACCGGGGACTACCAAGGTTCGTCGTGCGAAGCCTCAGTGGAGATGGATGCGCCGAAGATCGTGACCGCAAACTGGAGAAAGCAGTATCTAGTTGGCCTTAGAGTTGTCGGCGTTCCGAACGGAACCGGGATCTCAATCAAGGTCAACCTAAAGTGGCTGAATGGATCCACGCCATATGGCTTCTCAGAATGGATAGATGCAGGATCTCTTGTCACTCTCGAAGCTCCGGCGAAGCTCATTGCGGGTCCCGAGGATTATGTCATGCAAGGATGGAGAAGTTCTGATGGACAGCCAGTCAACCCACCTTTGACAATCAACTCTCCTGCAAATCTTGAGTTAGTTTACCTGAGAAAACCAGTAGGCCTTCTCAAGATTCTGGCTGCCACATACGGCTCGGACGGTCTACCTCAGCTAACGGCGCTGGAGACCATTAGAGAACGCTATCTTCCCAGAACATTTGCAGGAAGACACTGGTCTGACGCCTTCGACCGCATGTGTCAATCCCTCGCTCCGAACCTGCCTACGTCGATACGCGAAAATCCAATCCTCAAAACGATCTCTGAAAAGTTGTTGTATCCGACTCTGCAGGTTCTCACCGTGTCGGCTTCGGCCTATCTTGCTATCGGACCCGGCTCTGAGGCTGCATTCTTCGCTGCAGGATTCGTTGCATCAGCGCTGTTCGGCATAGTCCACTTTTCGCCCCTGCTATTTCCAGTGCTGTACATCCGCAGAAAAGGAAGACTCACCGTCTGGCGCAGTCTGCCAAAGTATATGGCGATAGTCGGTTTGATCGCTGCTGAGCTAATACTCTTTGGCGAAATAGCACTCGGCCCGATAACAACCGTGGCTGGTACATTTCTCTTCCTCGCGACATCGGCGTTTCTATCAAGCATTGCTGTGGTCCTGATGGCGTACTGGTTGGCAAAGCAAGTCCGAATGCCGAGAAAGGCTCATGTAGAGTAGAAAGGCTCAAAAACCTTAATGAGCCCGTCTTCAAATGTCTCCAATGCGGGCAGGGTACAGCATTGAAGAAAGGCGTATGGATTGCCTCTGCAGCCCTGATGGTCGTGGCGATCATCTTCCTAGTAAACCGGCTGCCTGACGCTACCCGAGCTAGGCCTGTTGGAGGCAGTCTAAGCGGCCGAGTCTGGGGATTCAGCATGTACGACGAACCAATGCCACTGATTTGGGCAAGGGTTTCTGCATACAGCGGCAACATCTTGGTCGAGTCCGTATCAACGAGCTCCAACGGAAGCTACTTCATGTTTCTACCCTCCGGTCCCCTGAATGTAACGGTTGAGCATCCCGGATTCAAGATGCAGAGCAGGATCATAGCGATCTCGGAGGGAGGCTCAGCCGTGATGAACTTCTACTTGGAACGGTCAGAGATCCCGATACCGGAGTTCCAAGCTTACCTACTACCAGTCGTGGCTGTTGCCTTGTTGCTGCTGACAAGAGTCGTGGCGAAGAGAACACACAGCTAGAAGCCCTCTGAGATATCAGGCGGACGCATGCAACGATAAGGTTGTCCAAGGTTGTTTTTGCAAGACCACCGCAGCGGAGCAGTCGCAATATCAAAGAATCTTTAAAAACTCTTTAAGACTTCAGCCGCCGCCCAAACGAAACCTCATCAATCGAACCGTAGGAGCACGGCGGATTCTGGTCTACATAAAGAAGATTGAGCTCAGAGGTTTCAAGACATTCGGAAAGAAAGTCTCCGTTTCGCTAGATCGGGGTTTCACGGTCATAACTGGGCCCAATGGATCAGGCAAGTCGAATGTTATGGATTCTGTTAGGTTTGCCTTGGGAGAGCTAAGCCCAAAGGAACTTCGCTGCACCTCTTTCTCCGATATCATCCACAAGACTTCACCTCAACTGCAGTCTCGATCTGTATGGGTATCTATCCAATTCGACAATTCAGATAGGCGAATACCCGTCGAGGCTGACACAGTCACAATTTCACGAGAGTTCCGAAGAGGAGGAGAAGGAATCTACCGTCTGAATGGCAGAAGAGTACCTCGAAAGCAGCTGACAGAGATACTATCATCATCCGATATTCAAGTTACAGGTTACAATCTCATTCCTCAACACGCAGTCACCAGGCTCGCCGAGGTCACAGCGGACGAACGTCGTAAGATAATCGAGGACATGACTGGAATAGGCATCTACGACCTGAAAAAGCAGGAGGCTCAGAAACAACTTGACATTGCTGACACGAACCTCAGAGTCGCCTCAGCAAGGACAGACGAAGTCAGAATCAGAGTAGAATCACTTGAAAAGGAAAGAAACGACTTTCTCAGATACGCTTTCCTTAACAGAGAGATAGGTAGACTCGAAGCCAGAATCCTATCAAGAGACTTGGGGAAGCTTAGAGGGGAACTACAGCAACTGCAAAAAGAAGCTGGCGCAGTGCAGGAGAGAATAAACGAGACAAAAAGAAAGAGAGAGGAGTTGACCACACGAAGGAACCTCCTCGAATCGAAGAAGAGGGAGCTGGAGCACGAAGTAGTCGAAAAAGGAAGCAATGAACTGTTCCAGGTAGAGAGAAAAATCGGAGATCTCAACGCGACCATAACCAGCCTAACGACACAAATCAAGTCCGAACAGAACAACCTTGGAGCCCTCAAGAAACAGAGAGAAGCCACTCAGTACCATCTCAACCAGATTAGAGCCTCCCTCAGTCAAAAGAGAGAGGAACGCAACAGCCTTCAAAGAAAACATCAGGTGGCTCTTACGTCACTGGCCCAAAAGCAAGAACAATACGAGGAACTCTCCGAGAAGGTTCGTGTAACGAGACAGAGACTGGGAGAGAACACAGCGAAGATCGAGGAAATCGAGCAGCAGATGGAGAAGGTTTCCAAGCAGCTGACGAACATCGAGACGCAGATCACAAGCAAGACGGCTAGGATCGAGCTGCTTGACGGGCAAAAACAAAGTCTGGAAGCACGAAGCACGGACTATTCAAGAGTCATCAAGGACATGAGCGCTCGATTAGATGATATCAGAAAGCTGAGAGAGGAAGAAGAGAGCAAAGTTGAGGCTAGTGGCTGGAGGATTGAGCAAAACGAGCTTCATTTGAGAACGAAAGAAGAAGAAATCGCTAAGGCTGCGGAGATCTCCAAGCAGGCACGTGTGTCGCTAGCTGAATTCGAGACTCAGCATGAGCTCATTGAAGCATTATCGCCGGAAAAGTTCGCCCTCAAGAGAATTGAGGAGATGGCGTCCGCGGGAGCAATCGCGGGAGTATACGGAACCCTCCAGAACCTCGTCAAGATCAACGAAAAATGCATAAGAGCTACTGAAGCAGCGTCTGCCGGGTGGATGACGGCACTTGTAGTCAAAGACATAGAGACAGCCATGCTCTGCACAGAAATCCTCAAAAGGACAAGACTAGGCAGGATCAAGATCATACCGGCCGAAAGCGTTTCGCCCAAGGCGCCAATCGATGATTGTTCAAGCCTTTCCGGCGTATTGGGACCCCTCGTGAACTTCATTGAATGTCCTGACGAAGTGAAGCCTGCCTTAAACTTCGTCTTTGGAGACACAGTTCTTGCCGAAGATCAGAAGACGGCTTTTCTGGCTTCCGTCGAGGGAATGAGAGCTGTCGTCCTGACAGGCGACCTCTATGAGCCTGGGGGAGGAATGGAGACCGGATACTTCAGAGAACCCTTTGACCTGACATCTATCATGCCAGGGCCTTCGGCGATTGAAAACCTTGATCGAACACTTCGGTCCTTGGAGACGCTGATTGAACAAGGAAAAGCAGAGATACAGATACTAACCGACGAACTCTCCAATCTGAAGCAGACTGAGATTGAAGGAAGAGGCGCTATCGAGAGAGCTACTAGATACATGCGGGAAACCAAGGAGAACTTTGAATTCGCAAAGAAATCCCTTGAGGCAACAAAATCAAGAATCAAAGCAGTTTCGGATGAGGCCGAGAAGGAACGAGAAGCACTGTCTCAACTCAGAAACCTTCAGAGCGAAACTCGTGAAAAACTCCTCCAATTACAGAAGGAAAGAAACTCGCTGAAGCTCTCGGTCAAACCCAGCTACTTAGTTCAAATTGAGAATGAACTGCTCGCCCTGACAAAATCGCTAAATGAGATGAAGCAGGAACAGATCCATGTCGAGGGCGGAATATCCTCCCTTGAGGGATCGATTGGCGCACTGGCCCCAGGGCTGGATCAGGCTCGCATTCAATCCAGAACGCTGAATCAAGAGGTTGAAAATACCGAGAAAAGCGTTAACGATGCCAAACAAGCCCTAAACCTGGCTCAAGTTGATTTGGAGGCACTGACCAGAAGGAGAGAAGCGCTCGTATCTAGCGTCTCCACAGTCAGAGAGAGACTTGGAGAGGTCGATGCAGAGCATACAGAAATCCAAGAAGAGATTGGCAGAACTTACGGAGAGTACGAGTCTGTTGGTCAAGCGCACAGTAGCCTCTCGGAGTCGATTAGAGAGAAGGAAGCACAGATCTCCATCCGACTTTCCAAACTCAGAGATTTGGGCTACGAGGAATCGGTGGAGCCAGTTGACGAAGGAGCTAGAAAGACTGAAGCCGTTCTGGAGACACTGCGCAAGGAACTGGCAAGCATAGGTGCAGTGAATCAGCTCGCCCCTCAACAATACGAGGAGGTGATAGGCAATTACAAGCAATTATCAGTGAGAATAGGGGAACTCGAAAGAGAGAAGCTGTCAATAATCTCATTCATGAATGAGCTTGACCGGAAGAAGCATGACGCCTTCATGGACTCGTTGAACCAGGTCAACAAAAACTTCCAGCATACGTTCGCTGATATAACAGACGGCGGTAGCGGGAGGCTGGTGCTAGAGAATGTTGAGAAACCGTTTGAGGGGGGTCTTGAGATGCTCCTTCAGTTTCCAGGCAAGGCGGAACTTGCTGTCAGTTCTGCTAGCGGAGGCGAGAAATCGGTCGCAACCGTCTGTTTCCTATTCGCTCTCCAAAGCATCCACCAGCTTCCTTTCTACATATTCGACGAGATCGACGCTCACCTAGACGCATTGAATTCACAGAGGCTAGCAGAACTCCTCAAGTCGAGATCGAAGGGTTCGCAGTTCGTTGTGATCTCATTACGGGACACGACGATCAGTCGGGCCAACAAGGTCTATGGTGTCTTTGTCCAAGAGGGCGTGTCCCAGATCGTTTCACTTCCGACGGCGGTGGTGTCCAATTGACAGAGGTCGTGAACGCGAAGCCTTTCTGGCTACTGCCCCCCTACGTGATTCTATTCGACCTGATAAGGCTCCACAGACTCAGGCCTTGGGATGTGAATGTCGCTTCTCTATTGAACTCCTTTCTTGCCGAAATGAAGAAAGGCGGATACATTGACTTCACAGCATCCGGAACAGCTCTCCTCTCTTCTTCGATAATACATCGAATGAAATCCGAAGATGTGCTCAAACTAGAGGACCCACCTAAACTTCCGCCACCCAGAATCAACGAAACTGTCCCGCCGCCTCTGCCTCTTCCAATAAGGTACGAGTTCACCTCAGCCTCTGTCGAGCAGCTCATCAGAGTGCTCGAGGAAGTCCTTGAGAGCGAGAAACTTGCGTTGGCAAAGCAGAAGAAGTCGATTTTTCTGCCAGCTCAGCTCACAGACGGACTGGACGAATTCTTCACAGACATCGATCGACGATTGGAGGCATTTTATCTCCGTCTCAGGCAGCTATCAAAGAAGAGATCATTGATCTCATTCCTGAAGCTTACGAGAGGACTGCCGATAATGGAGATCGTAAGGCAGTTCATAATGCTCTTATTTCTTGCTTGCCAAAACAGGCTTGTTCTCCTCCAAAGCCAAGAGTTCGGTGACATCGCCATAAGACTCACGGAGATCGTACATCACGTTGGCGCGGAATAATCTGATAGGCGTCGCAGCGGACAGGGCTAGACTCATTGAGGGGGCTCTCTACGTTGCTGGCAGGCCTCTTGATCTGCAGACTCTTGCTTCCGTCGTCAAGCTGAGGTCAGCGGACAGGGTCAGAGCGATGGCCAGGTCAGTGGCAGAACGGTACAGAGAATCTGACACATCACTTGAGGTGCTTGAACTTCAAGACGGAAGGTTCGTCATGCAATTAAGGCCAGAGTACGTTGGCGCAGTTAAGAGACTTGCCACGAGAAGGTTGCTCACTCCTGGCCCTCTTAGGACCCTGTCGTTCATTGCCCTCAGACAACCCGTAACTCAAGCGTACGTCGTCAGAGTCAGAGGGAAACTTGCATATGATCATGTGAGGCAACTCAGAGATCTCCAGCTCGTTTCAGAGTCAAAGCTTGGACGAACCAAGATTCTGAGGACGACGCAGACATTCGCCGACTATTTCAACTTGAGTCAAGACGCTAGACTGATGAAGCGTCAGCTTGAGAAGCTTTTCAAAGAACTATCGTCAGTCAAGGGTCAAGAGAAGACCAAGGATGGCTAGCATACCGGAAACTTTCCTTCCACAAGATCCTTGCAGAAGCTGTCGAGCTTGCCAAGTTCATTATCTATGATGTCTCTAACCTGAGCTGATACTTCTTCTATCCTCGTCGCCTTCGAGAGGACGAGTTGTGCTGACGCTATCGCAGGCTGATCTATCGGCATTCCTATCTTGCTGAGGAGCCAGACGTAGACTTCTTCGATGCCGGAGACTCCTCTGCATATTGTATCCGCAATCTTGAAGCTGAGTAGGTTGTAGATCTTCCCGACGTGGCTCACAGGATTCTTGCCCGCGGCTGCCTCCGAGCTTGAGGGTCTGTTCAAAGGTATTATCCCGTTCACACGGTTACCTCTTCCCACTTGACCGCTATCGCCGGCCTCAGCAGACGTGCCCGTAACGGTCGTGTATATTCCTGGCAGCCCTCTCCCTCGGATGTCGAGGGTGTTGAAGTCTACGTGAAACCTTTCAATGTCAGTTTTTGATTCTATGAAACTCTTCATTGCTTGAAGTATAGATTCTTTCTTTGCGAAGTAGTCGGCCTCACTGTTTATGTGTCTGTCTACCAAGGCCATCGATACTGTAAGTTCCAACTGGTCGTTGTGCCTCAGCGCCATCACCTTGATATCTTCCCCACTTTCCGGAAACCTCTTCTTGAACTCAGGAGAGTTAAGGTATCTCTCAGTCTGGAGGACCAAAGCCTCCGTGGGAGTTAACGGCGCATATCCTACCGCTGCAGATGTGTCATTCGCACCGAGGAACCGCCCCTTCCGCCTGAAGATATCTGCGAGCTCAGCTGAGCCGGGCTTGATCTCCACCTGATACTTCACATGGCTCTCTGGATCAACGAATCTAAGATTCTTCCTGAACCAGCTCTTCGTCGTCTCAATGGCAATCTTATCGACTTCGATCCTATCATCGCCCACTTGGAAGGTTGCCCTGTCACCAAAAATCATTAGCATCGGCTTCTTGATGGATCCTCCTCCAAACCGTCCTTGCGCCTCCCCAGCGGCCAATAGCCCCTTGTCTATGTTGTGGTGAACGATCTCTCCGAACTTGGATATGTACTCCCTGCTTAAGGCGATTGAGATCTCATTCATTACGGAGTCGCAGATGTAATCAGGATGTCCCAGTCCCTTTCTTTCAACAATTTCTACCTTCTGCCTCTCCAGAGGCACCTGCTTCAACTCGCTTATCGCGATTTTGCGCATTCCAGTGGCCTCCCACAGAGAAAATATCCATTGGATATTAATGCCTTGGTGTGAACAATATTCCTAAAGGAATATAGCGGACGTGCACTTGTCTGACCATATGCTACCTCAGCTGCAGGAGATACCGAGACGAAGGAAAAACCTCAACCTAAGTCAGAAGGACCTAGCTGTCATGGCAGGAGTCAGTCAGTCCATGATAGCCAAGATCGAGGCACTCAAAGTCAACCCATCCTACGAGAAGACCAAGAGAATATTCGACGTACTAGAAGAGCTGGAGAGAAGGTCTGAGTCAAGAGCTAGAGAAATAGGTAGCAGAAGAGCCATTGGGGTGCGCCGTCAAGATCCAGTCTCAAAAGCCACAACAATCATGAAGCAGACAGGGTTCTCTCAGCTTCCAGTGCTTGACAAAGGCTTCGCCGTAGGCAGCATCTCGGAGAAATCGATACTCACTCAAATAGTGAAGGGCAAAGATCTGTCGGAGCTTTCTCGCGAGCATGTAGAGAACGTAATGGACGAACCATTTCCCCAACTCGATGAGCATTCTCCTCTTTCCGCCGTGCTAGCTCTACTGCAGTACAGTCCCGCTGTGATTCTTACTAAGAGAGGCTACCCATCAGGCATAGTCACCAGGGCCGATTTGCTTAAAGTGGTTCGGCCGAGCACCTAAAAGCCATTCAGATGGTTCTGCCGCTGAAGCGCGGCTCACGCAATCCTGCGAACAGTTCCTCCTCTTCGCGCCAAAAATGCATTACTTGGATATCCGACCTTAGCGTCGACATATGCAATTTCTGATTGCGGCTCAAATGATACGTCATGGCTAGCCGCTATCTCTCAAATACGTGCCATGGCGTTCGGCCCGGAGATAATTTCATGTCTGGAGCGCACGGACCAGATGAATCGGGTTCCACCGATAGGTTACTGGATTTCTCAAAGATCTATGGACTCATGGCCATCGAGGCGTGCGGGGTTTAAAGAGAAGCTGCCCTCACAGCACCTCGAACGGGCACTCACAGTGCTTGGAGCATTGTCTGACTTGGCATCTATTAGAGCTACACAGATCTGTGCTGAAGTACCGCTCCATTCTGTCCGGAAGGACAGTCACGACCGTACTGTCCCAACCGATTTCATCCAAAACTGAGATCGACGCGGATACGTTTGCTCCAGATGATACGCCGACCATAAGTCCCCTCTCATAAGACAGTTTCTTCGCCACCTCTACGGCGTCGTCGCTCTTGACCGTAATGACCTGATCTATCAGGTCCATATCCACTATTTCTGGGACAAGGCCGTCACCTATGCCCGCGATCTTGTGCTCTTGGATGTCCTTTCTACCAGAAAGGATGGCGGCTTCTTCCGGTTCCACTGCGACTAGGCGTGCATTCGGGTTCTTTTCCCTCAGAGCCTTTCCAACCCCCATCAATGTTCCTCCTGTGCCCACGCCGGCTACAAACGCGTCAACCTTCCCGCTGATCTGCTGGAGTATTTCTTTGCCGGTTGTTCTGTAATGGGCCATGACGTTGTCAGTATTCCTAAATTGATCAGTCAGAAAATAGCGTTCGCCGCTCTTCGCAATCCTGTCCGCTTTGGCGATGGCTCCCTCAAAACCTTCACATTTCGGAGCGAGGCAGATGTCTGCGCCCAGACTAGTCATGATCTTGACTCGTTCTCCAGTCATGTGTTCGGGCATTACTACCAGCATCTTGTAGCCTTTCGCAGCGGCGACCATGGACAGAGCGATGCCCGTGTTTCCACTTGTGGCCTCAACGATTGTATAGCCCGGTTTGAGGAGCCCTTTTTTCTCGGCCTGCTCGACAATGTATTTTGCTATTCGATCTTTGATGCTGCCGCTCGGGTTCATGAACTCTGCTTTTGCGTAGATATGATGCATCTTGCCCTTGGCGTCCATGTCGAGCTTGAACATCGAGGTGTTCCCGATACAGTTCAGGAGAGAGGGTTGGGAGAACACTTCGACTCCTCTGGTCAATGCGCGATGGTAATAGAATCAGTTCTAATGTCCATAAAGCTTTGAGTATTTGGCGTTGAGGTAGTCGACGTAGTTCCTTGCTGTGATCTTTTCTCCAGTTATCTTTCTGAGGAGATCCGCTGGGTCATACAGATTTCCTTGGGCGTATACGTTCTCGATCAGCCATTGTTTGACTTTCTGGAAGTCACCTTTCGCCAGTGGCCTTCGCCAGTCTGGTATTTCTTTCTCCATTGCAGACAGGATCTGTCCAGCATAGATATTGCCCAGCGCATATGACGGAAAATATCCGAACGATCCGCTTGCCCAGTGAGTGTCTTGCATGACTCCCTCGGAGTCGTTCTCGATCTTTACTCCAAGATAGTTCATGTACTTTTGATTCCAGATTTCAGGAAGCTCTGCTACTCTGATTCTTCCAGAGAACAGGTCTCGTTCAATCTCAAAACGGATGACTATGTGCAAACCGTAGGTAACCTCATCGGCCCGAACGCGTATCTTCGAGGGCTTGACTTCATTGATCGCATGGACGAAGTCCTCCAGTTTGACATCAGAGAAGGCGTTGCCGGTGATCTCTTTCAACTTTGGGAAATAGTATGCCCAGAACTCCGCCGAGCGGCCGATTATGTTCTCTACGAACCGTGACTGGGACTCGTGGAATCCATGAGAGCATCCCGCTCCAGCAGGAAGATACATCCATCCGCGCTTCAGATTCTGCTCGTATATGGCGTGACCGCTTTCGTGTAGAACTGAGAAGAGGGAAGCAGCAACGTTGTCCTCATAGTAGTGCGTTGTGATCCGTACATCGTCGAAATAGCCTGTAGTAAATGGATGCTCCGTTTCGTCGATCCTCCCCCCCGCGTCCTTTGTTTCTACATCATAGCCGATGAGGTGAGCTAGTGACTTGGAAATCTCTCGTTGAACGCCAATTGGAACTTTCCTTCTCAGGATGGAAGTGTCGGGTTGTCTCTTTGCAGTAGCACACTTCTCCATAATCAAAATCAGATCTTTCCTCAGGTTCTCAAATATTGCAGCAATCGTATCTGAGCTCATCTTCGGTTCGTAGATATCTACCAAAGCATCGTAGGCACTTGCAGTCTTCTTAACGTCCATCAAGATCTCGGCAGCTTGTCTTTTCAGCTCGAAGAGTTTCTCGAGTTCAGGCTTGAACATCGAGAAGTCTCTTGCCTGTTTTGCCTTCTTCCATGTGTCTATCGCTATCGCTTGTTGCCTCGCTGTCTCCACGACGAGCTTCTCGGGCAGCCTAGTCTGTTCGTCGTAGACCTTTCTAATCAAGTAGACGTTTCTTTTCTGGAGCTCGTCGAGGGCATTGTAGTCCGAATGGTTCTCTATTCTTTGCAGTAGGTCTCCAATCTCCGGATCGGTGGCCATTCTGTGTTCGATTTGACTGAGAAGGGCCAGTTGCTGGCTTCTCAACCCAATCGCCTTGGGCGGCATATACGTTTCCATATCCCAATGGACTATGGATTCAGCTGACTGGAGAATGAAGAGGTGCTTGGATTTTGCCAGAAGCTTGTCGTAGTCCAAGACTAGGCCTTCAGCTGGATTCATTCAAGCAGACACCGAAGATCGTTAGCCCTTCCAGATCATATATGATTTGCTAAGCAGAGCAATCGGTTCCCAATATGTCAGCTCGGACCAAAAGAGAATAGTTCGAGTTTGGAATGTCTACGCTTTTCTCTGATAGACGATTCTTCCCGCTACTATCGTGATATCTATTGGGATCTTGATGATGGTTTCAGGAGGTGCAGTAAGCAGGTCTTCTCCCAGAACCACCATGTCAGCAAACTTGCCTGGTTCAATCGATCCCATGGTGTCTTCCTCAAAGCTATGGTATGCCGCGTTTATCGTGTATAACCCGAGCGCTTCCATCACCGAGATCTTCTGACTCTCACCCACAGGCTGACCCTTTGCAGATTTCCTGTTTACCAAAGCGTGGATGCCCATTAGCGGGGGGTAGGGCGAGGCGTGGTGGTCTGAGTGAGCTGACACTTTGAGCCCTGCGTCGAGGAAGCTTCTCGCAGCAAACATTCTCTCCAATCTCGCTGGTCCGAATGCTGGCAGTATCTTGTCTCCATGATAGTACGGGTAGGGACCGAATATGGTTGGGATCACGCGCAGCTTCTTCATTCTTGCGACTATGTCGGGAGTTATTACTGTGCAGTGAATAGCTCGGTTTCTCGGATCATTACGGGGGCATTTCTCTTGGGCTTCCTCTATTATGTCCAAGAACATGTTGATTGCCTGCTCGCCGTTGGCGTGGACCGCGAAACGGTAACCCTTTGAGTAACCCTTCATGACGGCCTCTCGAAGCGCTTCTCTCGTAATCGCAGGCTCCCCGTAGTACTCCGACCTGTGAAGATATGGCTCAGCCACCCAGGCGGTTCGAGCAGAGATGGCGCCGTCCGCAACAGCCTTCACAGCACACACCTTCAACATATCATCACCGAATCCTTCTCCAATCCCAAGAGCCTCCAGGTGAGGCATCATCTCATACCGAAGGTCCATTCTCACCCTTACGGGGAGTCCGTCCGTTCTCCGAAGTTCTTGAAGGGCCCTCACGAGAATGCTGCGCGCTATTCCTCCGTCATTAACGCACGTCAGACCTGCCGCCGCGTATTGATTGAGCACCCACCTGATGCTTTCCATAGCCTCTTCGAGGGTTGGGTCTCTTCCATATCTGATCGGCTGAAGGACCAATGCAGCCCTCTCGTGTATCCAACCAGTCAACTCTCGCGTCTTTGGGTTTCTCTCGAAGCGTCCTCCCATGGGGTCAGGGGAATCCTTGGTTATTCCCGCAATTTCGAATGCCCTACTATTCACGATCGAGAAGTGGCCGCCGACTGTGGTCACCATCACTGGGTGATCGGGTGCCACCTTGTCAAGGTCCCACTTGTTCGGGTGACGCTTTTCAGCAAGTTTGAACTCATCCTCATTGACGACGTTTATCCATTCGCCCTTGGGCTTCCGCTTGGCCCACTCGGCGATTCTAGCTTGTATGTCGGCCAAGGATCTGACTCCTGCTTCGTGGCTTGCATCAATCGATAATGCGCGTTGCATCGCTGCGTCTGTGGGATGGCAATGCGAGTCGTTTAGGCCAGGAATTACGGTTCGTCCCTTCAGGTCTATGAGCTTAGTTTCAGAGCCTATCAGAGCTCTTATGTCCGAGCTTGATCCGACGGCCAGTACCTTGCCGAACTTTACGGCCACAGCCTCTGCCGTTGATTCCACAGCGTCGACGGTGATAATCTTTCCATCATACAGCACCGTGTCAGCAATCAACTCAGGGGCTCCTGAGCAAGCAAGTTCAGCGGAGAGAACATAAGAGTTTGGATTCTACTTCTGATCAAAAGTTGGAATGATTCCTAGTCCTCGCTACGACGAGACTTTGAGTCAAAATTAAGAGGATGGACCAACTACCAATTGTCATCTGAGGCTACAGCCATGACGACTAGCAGAGATGTCTTCAGAAAATATGATGAGTATGTGATCACCAGCTTTGTGAAGAAGATCGAACCGATAGCAATCGTAGAAGGAAAAGGCGCACTCGTAAAGGATCTTGATGGGAACGAATATCTCGACTGCTTCTCAGGCATAAGCGTCGCCAATACTGGCCATTGCCACGAAAAAGTCGTAAGAGCGATAAAGGAACAAGCCGAAAAGCTACTGCACTGTTGCACGTACGTCTACCATGTAGGCCCGGCCGCTGAACTTGCTGAAAGGCTTGCAGGAATAGCTCCTCCGGGGTTGCAGAAGACCTTCTTCTCGAATAGCGGGGCTGAGGCGATTGAGTGTGCAATCAAGATGGGAAGAAAGTTCACCAAGAGACATGAAATAATAGCTGTGATGTGTTCCTTTCACGGCAGAACTCTGGGGACTTTGAGCGTCACTGGGCAGTGGGGTAGGCGACGCTATGACATGGGCCCCTATCTTGGGGGCGTATCGTTCGCGCCAGCACCCTACTGCTATCGATGCAGTCTTGGGCAGACATATCCTGACTGTAAGATTCGATGCGCCGAGATCATCGAAGACATAATCGAGTACTCCTCATCCAACGACGTGGCCGAATTCATCGCTGAACCCGTGCTTGGAGAAGGTGGACTCATTGTTCCTCCCCCAGAGTACTTCAAGACAGTGAAGAAGATCCTGGATCGACATGAGATAGTATTCATCGTAGACGAGGTGCAGACTGGCTTTGGCAGGACAGGCAAGATGTTTGGCATTCAGCATTATGGAATTACACCTGATATTATGTGCCTGGCAAAGGGTATCGCCAGTGGAATGCCTCTGGGCGCCTGTATGGCTAGAGCCAAGATTGCCGACTCGTACGAGCCGGGTGACCATCTATCCACGTTTGGGGGAAATCCAGTATGTTGTGCTGCTGGTCTCGCAACCATCGAAGTCATGCTAGAACAGGACTTGCCGGCACAGGCTTCGGTGAAGGGAGAATATCTACTGAAGCAGCTTCATGAGCTTCAGACGACTGAATCGCTGATCGGAGAAGTCAGAGGCAAGGGCCTAATGATCGCTGTCGAACTCGTTGAGGACCATACCAAGAAGACCCCCGCCCAAGAGAAGGCCGCAAGGATCAGGGAACTGATGCGTATGAAGGGTACCTTGGTTGGGGTAGGAGGCGTGAAGGCGAACGTTGTCAGGATTCAACCTCCACTCGTTGTGACCGAACAGCAACTGGACGCCATGGTCCGCCACCTCACGGAAGCCTTGAAGCAAGTGAGGTAGCGGCCTTTTCGGTGGGACTGGAGTGCGGCATGCTGTCGAGCAGTCCAAAGGATTGAATTTTGCCGGCGTGTGAAGAGCGGTGGCTAGCTCTAGTTCTATGTTGACCGAAGAACCCCTTGAGCAGCACCTCAACCAAGGTGACTGATGGTATCGTTGGTGTCTATCGGACGTTGGAGGAAGAAGATAGGGATTCCAGTTTTGCTTTGCGTGCCTTTCTTTCTTCAGAGGCTTTCCGCAAAGCTCTGGGTATCGTAGCTAAGAGCGAGCTACATCGCTCCGTTGCCTCAGAGTAGAATTTGCTGGCTCTCTCTTCAAGTTGCATCGCCATTTCCAGAGCATCCAAGTAGGTCGTCTTCTCTGTGACGCCTGGGGAGACGGTATAATTGTTGAGTTTGAGATCCTTGAAAGAGAAGCAGGCTTCTATTGCATCCGTTATGGTCTCTTGATAGGTTCTTACTATCAGAACCTTATTCTTCCTGCTGTTCTCCGCAAATGAAAGGAATACTGCTTTGTGTTGGGGGAATCTCTCGGCTAGGTTCTCGTAGAAGCTCGCGGACCTGTCTTCGAGTTCTTGAGCGAAGTTGATTACAGCTGCAGCTGTGACATCGGATCGATCCATTCTTAGAACCACCGTTGAATTACGACTTTGCTTTCAGTGAAGAAGCGTATGGCTTCCTGACCTTGTCCATGAAGATCCCCGAAGAAGGACTTCTTCATCCCACTGAATGGGAAGAACGCCATAGGAGCAACTATCCCAATGTTGACGCCTATGTTCCCACATCGGACATTGTACTGGAATTCTCGTGCCCATTTTCCACTTGATGTGAAGATGGACGCAGCGTTGCCATATGGGTTTCCGTGAATCATCTCCATCGCTTCGTCCAGGCTTTTGGCCCTCATGATGCATGCCACTGGCCCGAAAATCTCCTCCTTGCCAATGGTCATGTCTGGCGTTACATCCTCGAAGACTGTCGGGTTAAGGAAACATGTGTGAGGCCAGTCGCCTACGAGCCTGACTTTTCTACCGTCAAGCCTTAGTTTCGCTCCTTCGTTGACTCCTTTCTCGATGAACTCTATCACTCTCTCCTTCTTACTCGCGTCACGTAAAGGTCCCATTTGGACTGATTGATCTAGCCCGTAGCCAACTCTTATCTTAGAAGCCGCCTCGACGAATGCCTCTGTGATCTTGTCGTGAAATGCATTGCTCTCATGCTCACTGAGGCCCTCGCCGACGATGACGAGATTCGCACCAGACAAGCATCGTTGGCCTGTATTGCCGTAGAAAGATGTCATGCAAGTCGCGATGGTTGCCTCAGAGTTGGCGTCAGGCATCACCAGGAGGTAGTTTTTCGCTCCACATTGAGCAATGACCCTCTTTCCTGTCTCACCGCACTTTCTGTAGATGACATCATGCCCCACCGGGGTTGATCCCACAAAGCAGATTCCCATTATATCCGGGTTGTCCAACATCCCTGTCACGACAGTTCTTCCGCCGTTGATGACGTTCCATACGCCTGGAGGAAAGCCAGCTTCTTCAACCATCTCGGCTATTTTGATTTGGCTTACGGGATCTTCGCTTGACGGTTTTATGATGATGCAGTTTCCTGTGGCAACCGCATAAGGTGCAAACCAGAGAGGCACCATGAATGGAAAATTGAAAGGCCCTATCATCCCAAAAACTCCTAGCGGCTGTCGGATAAGGTATTCGTCGATTCCTGTTGCGATATCCTCCAAGTTGTATCCCATCATTAAGGACGGAATTCCGGTTGCGACTTCTACATTCTCGATTCCTCGTCTAGTTTCGCCCCTAGACTCATCGATTGTCTTCCCGTGTTCCATTGTCTGAATTCTGCTTAACTCTTCGAATCGTTCCTCCATCAGCTCTTTCAGTCTGAACAGGCACCTCGCTCTGGCAAGAGCTGGAGTTCTTCTCCAATCTGGGAAAGCCTGTCTCGCCGTCTTTACAACCGCGTCTATCTCATCCCTTGTGGAGATAGGAACTTTCGCTATGACCTTGCAGGTTGCAGGGTTCACAACGTCAACAAGCTCACCTTTCGACTCGACCCATTCTCCGCCAACATAGTTACGTATAGTCAACGGCTCCTTTATCGGCTCTTCAAGGATCTGCAACATGACTGCCTCAGCGAACGCAGACTGCTGATTGGATTTAATAGTTTGTTGATTCACAATGAATTGTGCTAGCTGACAGGGCCTTGATTCGCCTATAGGCCGCTAGGCACAGAAACGATTTCTGGAGAGCTTCTATCACGAGACGCAGAAGCGCAAGCACACGACTAGGCGTCTTTTCCCAGAGATTGAAAAGGGAAGGTGCTATGAACCCTTGAGCGCTCGACCCGACTTTCTTCGAGGCGTGGTTCCGGGGCGAACACCAGTGAACTGCCCTTCGCGTAGAACCACGCGGCCATTCACTATGACATAGCTTATGCCCTCTGAGAAACGCCTGGGATCGTCGTAGGTGGCTACGTCCCTTATGCGCTCAGGATCAAAGATTACAAGATCAGCGAAGGCGCCTCGCCTGATGATTCCTCGATCTTTCAATCCGAAGGTCGAAGCTGGCATCGAGGTCATCTTCCGGATCGCGTTCTCCAGAGTCAGCAATCGCTCTTCAATCACGTATTTTCGGAGAACTCTGGGAAACGTTCCATAGGCACGTGGATGAGGGTTTCCAATCAGTAGACCATCTGTGCATATCGTTGAGCGTTCATGAGCGATAACTCTGCGTAAGTCGTCCTCTGAGATGTGAAAGACCACCATCGAGACAGCCTCCTCAGATTCGGTGAGAAGGTCGATCACTACCTGGGCCGGAGGAACTCCTCGTTCTTTTGAGATCTGGGCGATGCTTTTTCCCTCGACGTCCGTTCGGGCCTTGGCGTATGTGATCAGGATCTTGTCCCAGCCGGCCAGTTGTGAATAGCTGCTCCAGCCCAGAGAACCTTCTTCAAGCTCTTTGACGATACGGCTCCGCTGCTCTGGATCTTTCAGCCTCTCGCGGACAGCTTTCGGTCCCCCCTCAAGAGCCCACGGAGGAAGTAACGCCGATAGCATCGTACTTCCGGCAGTGTACGGATACATGTCGCAGGATATGGAAAGTCCTCGCTCGATCTCCGATTCTATCCTCATCAACGTGTGCTTCGTCTTTCCCCAGTTTCTCTTCCCAACCGCCTTGTGATGAGATATGTGAAGACGTATCTGAGCTCTCCGAGCAATTCGCAGAGCTTCATCAACAGACCCAATCAATCCATCCGCCTCATTTCGCACGTGGGTTACATAGACCCCGTCATACTTGGCCGCGATTTTGCATAGTTCCACCAACTCATTCTCGTCGGCGTAGGAACTTGTCGGATAGATCAGACCGGAAGAGATTCCCACTGCGCCCTGGATCATAGCCTCTGCTACGAGGGCCTTCATCTGTTCAAGTTCGCTTTCATTGGCTTGTCTCTTATCGAATCCGACGACCATCGCACGCACGGTTCCGTTGCCAACTAACGAGGCAACGTTGACGGCTGTGGGCAATTTTGACAGGCGCTTGAGGTATGATCCGAAGTCAGTCCAATCCCAGTCGTCAATGGAGCCTGCAAGCCCAGACAGGTACCGGGCGAGGTCTGGCTGAATCTTCTTCTCGACTGGCGCTACAGAGAATCCATCCTGGCCAACGATCTCTGTTGTGACACCTTGAGTGATCTTGGATCTTGCGAATGGATCAGAAAAGAGCTGCAGGTCTGAGTGACTATGTGTGTCAATGAATCCCGGAGCTACTGCTAGGCCGGCCGCCGAAACAGTATCCTTGGCGCCAATCCTTTTCTGAGGAGAGACCAATCGAATCCTGTTCTTTGAGACGTAGATGTTTGAAGTTACGCCTGGGTTTCCTAATCCGTCGTAGACTACTCCGTCTATAATCCTGATATCATACCTCACTTTGGGGTCTCTCCATCATTGCTTCACACTTTCAGCTACGTGGACACCGTCCTCTTCGAACGGTATCGAATTCCGGCATACGCATGCAGAATGGGTAGGGTCGACTACTTCTGTACCTCTCGAAGCCTTCTGTTCACCTCGTCCCAGTTGACGATGTTCCAGAACGCTTCGATGAACTTTGCTCTCTCGTTCTTGTAGTCCAGATAGTAGGCATGCTCGAAGACATCGAGAACCATCAGAATTCTGAACATCGGATAGACATTGGTGTTGTGCTTTTCCACTTGCATTAGTATAGGTCTATTGGTCTGTCTGCAGAAACTGAGTGCTGCCCACCCAGAGCCTTCTACAGTAGCTGCGGCCTGAGTGAATTCTTTCCTGAACCTTTCAAAGCTCCCGAATTCTTTCTGTAGGGCATCGGCGATGGCCCCGCTGGGTTTCCCGCCACCTTTGCCAGTTGGCGCTAGATTGTCCCAGAACAACGAGTGGAGCAGATGTCCGCCTATGTTGAACGATAGCTCCTTCATCGTCGATCTTACGTCTAGGTCGGAACCTTCTCTCCGCGCCTTGTCTACTCTCTGGAGTATTGCGTTTGCACCGTTCACGTATGCCTGATGATGCTTCTCATAGTGTATCTTCAACTGCTCCTCCGATATATGTGGGGCTAGTTGATTGTATCCGTAAGGCAACTTCGGCAGAACATACAGGTTACCTTTTTCCAAACTCATCCCCTCCTATTTCGTTACCTGACTCTTCGACGAGAATCTGTCAGGACAAGTATAAGAAAGATCGGTTCGGCGCGTACTAGAGGTAGAGCCATACAGTTTTAGATAGTGGAACGTTCTTCTGCGATAGATGTTGAGACATGGCTAGCTGTCGTTTCTCTGTAGCCTTCGATCTCTGGGAAACGCTCCTCATCGATGAGGCGGAAAAGGATCTGCTCCGACGAAGGATGCGATGCGAAGGGCTGAGGCGGGTGCTCTCGCGATTTGGTCTGGGCCTCACGTTGGCAGATATCTTCAAAGGATACGACAGCAGCGTAGCGTGGTTCCAGAGCTCTTGGAGGCAGAACAGGGACATACCTACGATCGAGCAGATACGTTACGTTGTGAAGATCGCTTCAGGAAGTTCCACCATTCCCTGTGAGGGTTGGAACGCCGTCAAGGAGCTTGAAGAAGCATACACGGCACCGGCCCTGCTCGTGACCCCGTCGTTAAACCCGGACGCCGTCCCAACATTGAACTGCATGCGTGACCGTGGCTACAGGATCGGGCTCATCAGCAATACTGGCCGCACACCTGGCAGAGTGCTGAGACTGCTGCTGAACCGACTTGGCATACTGCACTATTTTTGTGCCACCGTCTTCTCTGATGAGGTGGGATGGCTCAAGCCAGACAGGCGAATTTTCCAAGCAGCCGCCGAGAAGCTCGGCGTTGAGATGCCAAGAATCGTCCACATTGGCGATGATTCTGAACGCGACGCTTGGGGCGCAAAGCAAGTTGGCATGCGGGCGATTCTACTTGAGTACGAAATTCCCAAAGCGTTCAAGGAGCATCCCGGTTCCCTCTTTGCGATCAGCAGAGACACGAGATCGGTCGACGATTCGGAGATCAAGCCTGACGGACGGATCAAATCATTGAGAGATGCGCTGAAAGTGATCGACTGTTTGAGATGAGAATGACAGTTGAACCCTGGATAATATCCGCTCGGCACTAGTTCCGTAGGGCTCGTCTCAGAACCTTGCCCACGGGTGTCTTCGGTAGTTCCTTGGCAAATTCAACTTTCGTTGGTACCTTGAATGTAGCCATCTTCCTCTTGCAGAACTGGATTATTTGATCTTCAGTAACTTCTAGGTTGTCCTTCAGGACTATGTGCGCTTTCACAGTCTCTCCTCGCCTCTGATCCGCCGTACCGACAACGGCTGCCTCTTTCACAGCTGGATGCTCGTACAGCACTTCTTCAACCTCCCTTGGCCACACCTTGAAGCCAGAAACGTTGATCATATCCTTCTTTCTGTCAACAATGTAGAAGTAGCCTTCTTCATCCATTTTCGCGATGTCGCCCGTGTAGAGCCACCCGCGCCTGAGCGCATGATTCGTCTCGTCCGGCTTGTTCCAATAGCACGCCATCACTTGAGGACCCCGAACAATGAGTTCTCCCACTTCGTTGACAGGCATCTCCTTCTCCCCATTTTCGATGTCAACGATCTTGGCGTCTGTATCGGGTAGAGGGAGCCCAATCGATCCAGGCCGGACTCTTCCAGGTCCATTTACAGGATTGCAGTGGGTCACGGGGCTCGCCTCGGTCAACCCATACCCTTCGACGAGCCTAGCGTTCGTCAAAGCTTCGAATCTTCGCATGACCTCAACCGGGAGCGAGGAGCCGCCTGAGATACATAGACGAAGAGTTCTGAGGTTGAACTCGCTGATTTGAGGATGGTTGATGAGAGCTATGTACATTGCTGGCACACCTGGGAAGAATGTGACATGACGTCTCTGAATCGTCTTCAAGGCTTGCAAAGCTTCGAACTTTGGAACGAGAACTATGCTTTCGGCTTTGAGGATTGGCATGTTCAATGCAGTCGTCATGCCAAAGATATGATACAGGGGGAGAGCGGCCAGCACAACCTCGCGGCCATCTTCAAGACTCGGCAGCCAAGAGCCGAACTGAACGGCGTTCACGACGAGATTGTAATGCGTGAGAACAGCGGCCTTTGGGACTCCTGTAGTGCCTCCCGTGTACTGGAGAAGCACTAGGTCTCGTATCACGCTGAATGTCACCTCCGAGGGCATTCCTCGTCGGCTCTCCAGCAGATCTCCCAGCGGTAGGGTGCCCGGGAGCTGGGCTGGCCTAACCTCTTCATTCGTCTTTACACAGTCGAGAAGACTTGTGACAATCACGTTCTTGAGGTTGGTCTTTTGGCGAATGGGTGCTAGATGACTGTGAAGAGTGTCTAGTACCACTATCGTCTTTGCCCCCGAATCATTCAATTGAAACTGAAGTTCCCGTTCCCTATAGAGAGGACTGCAAGGGACGACGGTTGCGCCGGCACGCATCGCCCCGAAGTAGCAGATCGGGAACTGAGGAATGTTCGGCATGAACAGAGCTAGCCTGTCGCCCTTTCTCATGCCTAACCGCATGAGCGAGAGAGCAAACCGGTCGCAGAGATCATCAAGTTCTTGGTACGTCATGATCCTTTCTTGAAAGATGAGCGCGGTGCCATGGGGGTGCTTTTTTGCCACAGACCTGAGGACTTCTGGAAGAGAGAGCTTAGGGTAGGCAAGGGTCTGGGGAATTCTCTCCGGCCACGATTTCATCCATGCCTTGCCCAACCAGAGTATCCCTGTCCTTATGATCGCGGTGAGAATGGAAGACGGGGTCTATCATTCCTTGGTGCAGCAGGCAGGGTTGGTGAAGTTTTGAAGAGCCATTGTTATGAGACTTCGGTCCTGCGTCATCATCGCGTGCATGTCTCTGGAATTCCAATTTGAAACTGTCAGCAGAATTCTCTGATCGACAGCAAGTATGCAGCATTCACAGCGTAAATGCCTCACTTGCTGAAGCTCCTTGATCCGTGTCTTTTTAATTTGTGATGACGGAATAGCAAGACCAACACTCACTCCGCGTGCATCAGCCTTGAGCAGAGGTTCTCTGATGTCTTGAAGAATCTTCGGACTGCAAATGAGCGCGACTATCTCTCTCTTGGCGTCTTGTATCAGGTTCTTCATCTTCTCTAAGACATTTCCAGTGCCCTTGATGATGTAGGCGAGTTCGACTTCATCTGAACCCTGCGCTCGAAGGTGCAGTGTCTCAAGCATCTGGACCACATCGTCGGCCCTGTGCAACTTCTCATCGTGATCCTGCGTGAGTTGGTCCTTCAGCCGGGACAGAGCTTCCTTTGGGCTGACCGCTTTGTAGAGGTTCGGTGTCCCGTGTTGGACAGTGATCATTCCTTTGGATTGAAGTTCCTCAAGGGCGTAGTACACTTTGGAGTCTGGGATGCCAGCTTCGTTGCATATTGTTGTTGCTGAGGCGCTGGGCCTAGTGATCAATGTCAGAAACGCTGATGCCGCACTGGACGTGAGGCCAAGGGCTTTGAGTGCCGAGCGAACATTCTCTTTCAGGACTTCGTAAGATGGTTTTCCAACCTTGCTCATTATGAAGGCTCCTTCTTGGCAGAGGAGGTGGAGTAAGCCTTATATTCATTACTACTACCGGTCGTAAGTAGGAAGTGCCACAGATGGCCTCATCAGTCTCAATTGGCATGGCCAAGAAAGAGGAAGCTCCAGCCATAATGGCTCTTCTGGAATCATGTGAGCTTCCGCAAGGCGGATTGAGCGATCACTTGGCAACGACGCTTGTGGCACGATACTCGGGAAATGTTGTCGGATGCGCAGCACTGGAACTCTACGGTGAAAAGGCATTGCTTCGGTCCGTGGCGGTCGAAGAGTCTATGCGCGGGCAAGGCCTGGGTCGTCGCCTGACTGCGTCTGCGATGAACTTAGCCAAGCAGCACGGCGTCGCGGAGATCTATCTGTTGACTCAGACCGCGAGCAGTTTTTTCTCCCGCTTCGGCTTCAAATCGATTCCCCGCTCAGATGTGCCGTATAGCGTACAGAATTCAGTCGAGTTCACGAAGGCTTGCCCCGTTACTGCCTTGGTGATGAAGGTAGATCTGTGAGTCAGAGAACTGACTCTGTCACAGGAGGGCTCTCGTTTTCACGAATTGTATCTTACAACCGCTATCTTCTTCCTGTTCGGAGTCGTGTTGGCAAATTGACTTACTGTCTCTAGTAGGAAGGGTGAGGGAACCCTTATATGAGCGACTACTACCGCCTGATAGTAGAGTGAAATCTGAATGAAAGAGAACTGCTGTTCCAGCTCCGTCGACATGAAGCAGATTGTGAAGGAATCTTACGGTAAACGTTGCGGGAGAGGAGAGGTGTTGTGAAGAGCCTGAGGATACTCTGTCAACAGTGCACGATGCTCTCATGAGTGAGCTGTCACCTAGAGCAGGTATGAAAGTCCTTGATGTTGGAAGTGGCACAGGGGAAACAGTCCTTGAGATAGCTAGGAAGGTCGGGCCAAAGGGCAAAGCGGTCGGAATCGACTTTACTGAGGAAGGCATCGCGAAGGCTCAGAAGAAAGCACATAGTTCGGGCCTTGATAGAACCGCGGAGTTTCGACTCGCTGACGCTGAGAAGCTTCCCTTCGAGGACGAGACTTTCGACACCGTCATCAGCGAATGTGTCGTGTGTCTCACTGCGGATAAGCAGAGAGTGCTTACTGAAAAGGTTCGGGTGCTCAAGCCTGGCGGCAGGGTCATCATGCACGACGTGATTAACTGGGCGCCGATGCCCGAAGCCGTGCGAAAGGACCCGAGGCTTTACTGCGGTTGCATAGGTGGAGCCGTTGGCATGAAAGATTACAAACATATGATGGAGAAAGCTGGACTTGTAGATATCAAGGTAGTTGACCATTCGAACCAGATTAGGAAGCGCTTAAGCGCTGGGATCCTCTCCGCCGCTCTTGAATTGCCTAAGAATGACAAGGCGCTTGATGAGATCGTCGACTTTCTGCGGAGGGACGGTATCGGATACGCTCTCTTCATCGGAACAAAGCCAAAGAACTGATCGTCTAAGCGCTCCGCGTTCTTGCGAAGCCATTATGATCTAGATAAGGAAGAACGATATACCGATCAACACAAAGGCCGTTCCTGCGACCTTTATCATTGTTCTTCTGTCAATTCTACTCAGGATGAGTTTGCCCAAGTAGATCGCGGCGACCGACAATAAAGTTAAGGCGGTCATGGTCCCGATCAGGACCATCCAAGGATCGTATCTGGCTGCGAAGAGTGCTGAAGCGATCTGAGTTTTGTCGCCCCACTCCATCATAGAAACGAAGGCGAAACCGGACAGCAATGGACTGTTGAAGCGCAGTTTGCTTTCCGCTTTTTCCTCATGCGATCCTAGCGTGAACAGGCCGAAGACTATGAAGATGGCACCTGAAGCCAACTTAAGCCAGCTTACTGGAAGGATGCTTGTGATCCATGAGCCGACTAGGATGGCGATTCCGTCTACGGTGAGGAAGGCGAGGAAGACCCCGAGCAACAGGTGCAGGTGTCTTGTCGTCCTTGAGGACAAGAGCAAGATGGATATCTGGGTTTTGTCGCCGAGCTCGGCCAAGCCAATTGCAACCAATGGAATCAATATGTCTGCTATCATGATTGGTCGCTTGGCATGCTATTTGGAGAAGGCAAGATACGCCTCATGAATGGTTGAGACTTCTGTCACTGTGACGGTGTACCCCTGTTCCTTGAGAATATTCTGCAGGCTGAGGCGCACAGTCTCATACACAACTATTGTCACGCTTGGGATGAGCTGACGCTCGACGGGCGTGTACACGGTCACAACGCTCTGCCCCTTGGGAACTAGGAACAAGGTCGCGCCCCTCTGGGCAGCGGCCAGAGCCTTGTACTGTAGGCCCCCGACTGGACCTACTGACTGGTCCGGGTTTATGGTTCCCGACATGAACACGTCTTTCCGCAGAGTCTGGTTACGAATCGCCGCGATCATGGCTACGGTTATTGCAGCGCCAGCGCTAGGTCCGTCGACCACATCGACGTTTGTGTCTGCTATGACTGTCAATATGACGTCGGTAGTTGTCACCATGATGCCCGTCAGGTTCTGGGCGACGAGAACGGCTGTTCTGCCACTTGTTTGGAGATCTATTCCGACTCTTGGTTCAGTGTTTATCAGAAGTCGTCCTTCGCCGTTCCTCAGTTCGACGAGAACATTCATGACGACTCCTTTGTATGAGATTGCCAGAGTGCTTTGCTCAACCTGTTGGATAGCAACTATGTTGACTGAAGATTTTCCTATGAGCCCAACGTGGGCTGGCCCCGACTGGAATAGCCTAGAGTAGTAGTCTGCTTGAGCCTTGTAGTATGTCAGTTGGTTCTGCAAGAGTTCACCTTGTTGCTTCATTCCCCTAAGATGTGCGGCCAGCTGTTCGTTCTCCTGAATCAGGTCTCTGACATGGACTCCCAGCGTGGTCGTCCAGTAGAATAGGGCGACATTTAGCACGAGGCTCAGGACGAGCGTGATCTTGAGTATCCTGCGTCCGTTACTCTCTCTTGGCGACATCAAGTCACATCGACGCCTGCCAGCTACAGAAACAGTCTCATAAGCTTAGCCCCGAGTCCCAAGATGCTGGTTTATCC